>OJKC01000010.1_pt1 | contig 257332 bp, 239 predicted proteins | sample 1596401 | NCBI WGS metagenome assembly OJKC01 (sample SAMEA4350162, study PRJEB24818) | metagenome | biome: human; feature: gut; material: faeces | place: Denmark | collected 2013-09 | reverse complement strand
GGTAGAGAAGGTGTTCTCCGACGCAGCGGGACACAAAATGGTCTACTGCCGAAAATGCAAGTCGGAGTATCCCATCAATCTGGGCTGCTTCCGCAGGATGAAGGCGAAACAGGCCGTCTGCCGCCTGTTTTCCGGAAAACCGAGGCAGAAAAGATAAACTGAATACAAAAACCGACTTTTAATCGAGCAAGCGGAGAGAATCAGATTCGTTCTGAGGAGACTGCCAAGCGCCGTACAAAGTCAGACTGAACCAGTAAATGAGTTCGGTCTGCTTTGACGGCGCTTTTTTGCTGCCCGATTTCTTTGTACGGCGTTGAAAGTCCTTTCCCGGCTTGGCTCGGGAAAGGACTTTTTCCATGAAACGCCGCTTTGAACAATACATCTGCCGCTACCCGTGAGCTCCGAATTTTTGATTTCACCCAAATTCAAAAATTCAAAGGAGATCACGGCATGAAAACATTAAAGGAGTTCGATTACGACCTTTGGGCAATCGAGGAAAATGGAAGAAAGAGATATTTCGCCAGAATCAAGGCCACTGGCGAGGAAGCGGAGGTCAGCCTTGAGGTGATGCGGCTGCTGCTCCGTCAGGAAAAGCAGATGCGCCGGGAGTACGCAAAACAGCAGACCCTCGGGCCGGTTCTGAGCCTTGACGCCATCCGCGACGGCGGAAGCATGGACGAGTCCGCATGGCTGCTGGATGTGCGGCAGCGCATCGACTCCGAGGTGCTCACGGCAGAACTCACAGACGCATTCTGCAAAACGCTGACGGACAGCCAGCGTTCGATCTTTCGGGAATGCCTCATCGAGGGGAAAAGCCAGTCCGCATATGCTGCGGAGCACGGCATGACCAGGCAAAGCGTGCATGACGCAATCGCACTGATCCGCAAAAAAGCAAAAATATATTTTGCGTGATACCTGACAAAGGGCAAAAAAATGTCCATTGAAAGGTGAGAGGACAAATCTCACCGCAAGGAATACGGAGATTCAGTTTTCTCAGAGCCTTACGGCTCAGCGAACCTTGAAAACTGAATATCCAGGCATCAGGCACATTCCCAACGCTATGGGCTGAACCCCTGAGCCGCTTTCGTGAGTGCGCCACGACCTCGTCGGAGCGAGCTGCGTATCCTTCGCTTCCATGCAAAGCATGAAAGCTCAATCACTGCGCTGCTCCTCCTCTCCCCACAAAGTCCATGACTTTGCGGGGGCCCCAGACGGGCGAGCGATACAGCTTACACGATAAAAGCCGGGCTGCTCCCGGTGGAGGCGACGACAGGTGTTGGGGACAATGATACTTCCGTAATTCGCGGCCCGGCCACAATGAAGGCGGGGAGGTTCGATTCCTATGGAGCGGTGCAGCACACCGCCGTCTGATGCTCTCCCTGCTCTCGGGGCGTCGGGGACAAATTGAGAGCGTACATATCCGAAAAATCAAAATGACAAAGGACAAGGAGACGCAATATGAACGTACAGGACAGATACAACAGAGAGAGATATCCGGACATGACCTGCTTTCTCGCTTTGAGGAATATCGAAAGAAACGAAAGAAAGGAACGGAGAAACCGCATGAAGGAAAACTGGATTTACCGCAGGGGCGACGTGTATTTGGCCAACCTCGACCCCTACATAGGCTCCGAGCAGGGCGGCACCCGCCCTGTGGTCGTCCTGCAAAACAACACCGGCAACTACTACTGCCCCACGCTGATCGTCGCGCCCATCACGTCCAAGGCCGGCAAGAAGCCGTCCCAGCCCACCCACTACTACGCCGAGCGCATCCACGGGCTGGAGCTTCCCGGCATGGTGCTGCTGGAGCAGATCAAGGCCATCGACAAGCGGCGCGTGAAGAAGTACCTGGGCAGGATGACCCGGCAGCAGATGGATGAGATCGGGGAAGCCATCGAGGAAGCCCTCGGGCTGTACGTTCCCGAAGAAATGGAGGCTCCGTAATGAATCCCGTACTGACCATCGACCCGGAGTTCGAGGCGAAATGCCCGCCGCTGACCGAGGACGAGCTTTCCCAGCTGGAAGAAAACATCTTAGAGGAAGGGCTGGTGCTCATGCCCCTCATCGCCTGGAACGATACGATTGTGGATGGTCACAACCGCTACCGCATCGCGCAGGCGCATCCGGGCATCGGGTTCCGTACCCATGAAAAGCAGTTCAGCAACCGCTACGAGGCCCTTTCCTGGATTTGCAAGAACCAGCTCGGGCGGCGAAATCTTACGCCCCAGCAGAAGAAATATCTGATCGAGCAGCGTTACGATGCAGAGAAACAAACACATGGAGGAGATCGGAAAAGCAATCTGCCAGAATCAAGTGGTCAAAATGACCACTTGATTGCAGCACAGAAAACAAGAGAGCGAATTGCTTCAGAGACAGGAACAAGTGAGAGCTAAGGAGGTAATCCATGCAGGAAAAGCGGACAAAACCCGGCGAAAAAGCAAAACATGATCTGAACGAGAAAACGACCTATCGCTTCGGCAACAGGTCGTTTATTGTTGAACCGGTGTTCAAGGAGGAGACGCAGAACACATTGGGCTGCGTCCTTCTGCGCCTGATGAAATCGGAATCTGCTGGGGCGTAGTCCCAGGCGGCGGGGCATATCTCCGCCGCATACATGACAACAAGGCGAGACAGTGATATACTTGTTGTGGAATACAAGTGTTGCTGTTCGGCTGCCCGGAAAGGAGGACTGCATGAAACAGTCGAATAACAACAAAAAATCCCGTGACGTGACCGCCTTTCTGTATGAGAGGCTTTCCCGTGACGATAACATGGACGGCGAGAGCTACAGCATAGGGAATCAGAAAAAACTGCTCACCAAGGTAGCAAAGGAAAAAGGCTACACGAACCTGGTTCATTTTTTTGACGACGGCATCTCCGGTGTTACGATGGATCGTCCCGGCTTTGCCGATATGATTCAGCAGCTGGAGCAGGGAAAAGCGGCAGCCGTGTTTGTAAAAGACCTCAGTCGCCTGGGGCGTAATTACATCGAGGTCGGCAGACTGACCGAGGAGTTCTTCCCCAATCACGACATTCGGCTGGTCGCTGTTTCGGACAACATCGACACCGACGAAGGTGAAAACGAGTTGGCTCCAATCCGCAATCTTTTCAACGAATGGTATGCGCGCGACATCAGCAAGAAGCGGCGCATCAGCAACAAGATCAAGGGCAATGCCGGTGAACCCATGGGGCAGCCTCCTTACGGGTACATCAAAGACCCTGAGAACCCCAAACGCTGGATCGTGGACGAGGAAGCGGCTCAGGTCGTGCGGCGAATTTACCGCATGACGCTGGAAGGGATCGGAACGGAGCAGATTGCCGCAAAGCTTGAAGAGGACGGCGTCCTGACTCCACGTGCCTACTGGCACTCCAAGGGGATCAATCGCCCCGGCAAGGTCAAGGATCTGCCGCCCACCCATTGGAACAGCTCCAGCGTCATAAAGATGCTTTCCGTGCAGGAGTATTGCGGGGACATTCTCAACTTCAAGACCTATTCCAAGTCATACAAGAACAAGAAACGACTGGAGAATGACCGTGAGAACTGGGCGATTTTCAAGGATGTGCATGAGCCGATCATTGAGCGTGCCGTCTTTGAACAGGTGCAGCAAAAGCGCGGCAAGATGAGAAAGCGTCAAGCGAAGGACGGGGAAAGGAGCATGTTTTCCGGGCTTCTGGTCTGCGCCGACTGCGGGAGCAACCTTCATTTTCATTTCAATCAGGGAAACCCGGAGATCAAGTATTTCAACTGCTCCAACTACAAGGGCAATCGCGGCACCTGCGGCTCCACGCACTATGTCCGAGTGGACTTTCTGGAGCAGGTCGTTCTCGGCGAAATCCGTCGTCTGACGAAATATGCCGGCCTTTACGAGGACGATTTTCTCAAGGAAGTGATCGGTCACTCCCGGCAGGCAGAGGAAACGGAGCGCAGACTGAAGGAGAAGGAGCTGAAATCACTCCTTGCCCGCGACGATGAACTGGACGGCCTGTTCGAGCGCATCTATGAGGACAATGTTTCCGGCAAGCTCAGCGACGACCGCTTTGCGAAGATGTCCCGCCGCTATGAGGAGGAACAGAAGGAGCTTTCGGAGAAAATAAAAAAGCTCCGTTCCGAGATCGAGAAGCAGAGCAGCCGCGCAACCTCAACGGATATGTTCGTGTCCATCGTCCGCAAATACACCCGCGCCAGAAAGCTCACGCCGCGGATGCTCAACGAACTGGTGGAGAAAATCGAGGTCTACAATGCCGAGAAGATCGACGGCGAATGGGTACAGCGGCTTCGCATCCACTACAACTGCGTGGGGGAAATGAACATTCCCAACGAACCGGCACTGCCCATCCCGGCCGTCACCGTCAACACCAGAAAAGGCGTGTTCGTGAGCTACACAACTGACGACAGACCCGCTGTTTGAGCAGAAAAAAAGCGAGTGTCCTCACAGCTTTTCAAATGCTGTAAGAACACTCGCCATGGTGCGGGCAACAGGACTCGAACCTGCACGCTTTTGGCAGTGGAACCTAAATCCACCGAGTCTACCAATTCCACCATGCCCGCTTATTTCCGCTGGATGCGCCGCTGTCTGCTTCCCATCCGGCCTTCCGGGTTATCTTAACACGAACATAAGTCATTGTCAATCCGATTCATTTTTCTTTTTTCGCAGCCTGTTTTGTCCATTCTGCCCTGAGAAAACGGCATGTATGGGATTTTATACCGTTTATTTGCCTTTTTATCCTTGACATTCCCTCCCAATGCTAGTAGAATAGATTCGGTATGGTGTACGCTGCGCCGCTTTCCGGGTGCCGCGTTTCATTGATAACCGGCGGTGGAGCCGGGGTATGCGTTTGCGCCTCATGGCGTCTGATTTTGCACAAAAAGTTGCCGGCCGGTGTCTCCGGCTGGCTGTTATGCTTAATTTCACATGGGGATCAATGCGCCACCCCTTCTGCCCTTATTTTTTAAGAAGGAGGTGTGCTGCAAATTTATGGGATGGTATCATTTTCTCATCATCGCCGTTGGCGTTCTGGTGGGACTGGGCGTCGGCTTCGGCCTTGGCATCGGTTACCGCAAGAAGGTCGCTGAGCGGGAGATCGGCTCTGCCGAAGCAGAGGCTACCCGTTTGATCAACGAGGCTATCCGTTCCGGTGAAAACCGCAAGAAGGAAATGCTTCTTGAAGCCAAGGACGAAATCCATAAATCTCGCACAGAACACGACAAGGAAGTCAAAGAGCGCCGCGCCGAGCTGAGTAAGCAGGAGCGCCGTCTGGAACAGAAGGAAGCCACTCTGGACAAGAAGACCGAAGCCTTTGAACGCAAGGAAGAGGAGCTTGCCAAGCGGCTCCAGAAGGTCTCCGAGACGCAGGCACAGGCCGACCAGCTCAAGCAGCAGCAGCTGACGGAGCTGGAAAAGATTTCCGGTCTGACACAGGATCAGGCAAAGGATTTCCTGCTGCACAGCATTGAGGACGAGGTTCGTCACGAAGCCGCCATGAAGATCAAGGAGATCGAGGCGCAGCTGAAGGACGAGGCCGAGGAAAAGGGCCGCGAGATCATCGCCACCGCGATTCAGCGCTGCGCCGCCGATCACGCCGCCGAGACCACCGTCTCCGTGGTCACGCTGCCCAACGACGAGATGAAGGGCCGCATCATCGGCCGGGAAGGCCGGAACATTCGCACACTGGAGACCATTACCGGCGTCGATCTGATCATCGACGATACCCCCGAAACCATCACCGTTTCCAGCTTTGACCCCGTCCGTCGGGAGATTGCCCGGCTGGCACTGGAGAAGCTCATTGTGGACGGACGCATTCATCCCACCCGCATTGAGGACATGGTGGAAAAGGCGCGCAAGGAAGTTGACCGCACCATCCGCGAGGAGGGCGAGCGCGCCTGCTATGAGACCGGCGTTCACAATCTGAACCCCGAGCTGGTCAAAATTCTGGGACGCCAGAAGTACCGTACCTCTTACGGTCAGAACGTTCTGAATCACTCTATTGAGGTTGCCCATATCGCCGGTCTGATGGCCGCGGAGCTTGGCGTGGACGTCGCCATGGCAAAGCGTGCCGGCTTGCTCCATGATCTGGGCAAGTCCATTGACCACGAGGTGGAAGGCAGCCATGTACAGCTTGGCGCCGATCTTGCCCGGAAGTACAAGGAAAATCCTGTCATCGTCAACGCCATCGAAGCCCACCACGGCGACGTGGAACCCAAGACTGTTATCGCGGTTCTGGTACAGGCTGCCGATGCCATTTCCGCCGCCCGTCCCGGCGCACGGCGTGAGAACGTGGAGAACTATATCCGCCGCCTGCAAAAGCTGGAAGAGCTGACCGGCTCCTATCCCGGTGTTGAAAAGGCTTATGCCATTCAGGCCGGCAGGGAAGTGCGGATCATGGTCAAGCCCGAGGTCGTGACCGAAGACAACATGATCCTTCTGGCGCGGGACGTTGCCAAGAAGATCGAGTCCGAGCTGGAATATCCCGGACAGATCAAGGTCAACGTCATCCGGGAAACCAAAGCCGTGGAATACGCAAAATAATCAAATCGATCATCCGCCTCCGGAGTTTAACTCCGGAGGCTTTTTTACGTCCGTTTGGGGCTGGCGGCTCTTTTTCCAAAAACAATTTCTAATTTCTTTGGTTTCTTGTTTTACTTTCCTCTTTACGAACGGGGAAAAGTGGTGTACAATATTCCTATCGTTTATTTGGGGGGTGGGACGTTTGAATTGTTTGAAGTGCGGCCGTGAAATTGAGGAGGGGCAGGTTTTCTGCAACGACTGCCTTGTACAGATGGCAAAGTACCCGGTCAAGCCCGGTACTGCCGTTCAGCTTCCGTCCCGTGGGAGTGCGGCCGCTGCAAAAAAGGTTCACGCCCGCCGCCGGGGCAAGACTGCACTGGAGGAACAGCTGAAGGCGCTGAAGGCTCGCGTCCGTGTCCTGTCTGTGCTGCTTGCTGTCTGCGTGGTGCTGCTGATCGTTCTTTCCGTCGTCACGCTCCGGTACATGAGCGCAAACCGTCTCCTGCCGGGGCAGAATTACTCCGCCGTTACCACTACTGCGGCCACCGAGGGAAGCTGATGTTTCACGTGAAACATTTTGCTTTTTGCGAGACATAACAGAAAGATAGAGGATGAAAACATGGGGAAAATAATTGCCGTGGTGAATCAGAAGGGCGGCGTGGGAAAAACGACCACCGCCGTTAATCTGACCGCCGCTCTGCACGATCTGGGACTGCGCGTTCTTCTGTGCGACTTTGACCCTCAGGCAAATGCCACATCCGGTCTGGGGCTGGACAAGCGCAAATGCAAATACTCCATCTATGATGTGCTCATCAACGACGTTCCGGCGGAGGACGCCATTGTCTCCACGCCCTACGGGGACGTGCTTCCGTCCGCGTCCGATCTGGCGGGCGCTACCGTGGAACTGATCTCCGCCCAGCACCGGGAGCGGCAGCTGGACATGGCGCTGAACGGAATCAAGGAACGCTACGACTTGATCTTCGTGGACTGCCCGCCGTCATTGGAGCTACTGACGCTGAACGCGCTGTGCGCAGCGGACGGGATTCTGGTGCCGGTGCAGTGTGAATATTTTGCGCTAGAGGGGCTAAGCGATCTTATGGCAACGCTCCGCACGGTAAAGCGCCGTATGAATCCCCGGCTGGAGGTTTTCGGCGTGGCGCTGACCATGTTCGATGGGCGCACGAACTTCTCGGCGCAGGTGTCTCAGGAGGTTCGGCGGCATTTTCCCGGGAAGGTGTTCTCCACGGTCATTCCCCGGAACATCCGGCTGGCGGAAGCGCCCAGCCACGGCGTTCCCATCACCGCTTATGACCGGGTCAGCAGGGGAGCCGCCGCCTACCGGGCGATGGCGGAAGAAATTCAGCAAAAGCTGTGAAAGCGGAGAAAGGAGTAAGAATGGCATCACAGAAAGGACTAGGCAAGGGTCTGGGTGCGCTTCTGGGGGATTTCACCGAAGAGCCTCTGGAAAAAAGCGCGTATCAGCTGCTGCCGATCTACAAGGTGGAACCCAACCCCGATCAGCCCCGGCAGGACTTTGACGAAGAAGAATTGCAGGCGCTGGCGGACTCCATCACCGTCCACGGCATCATTCAGCCCCTGACGGTGCGGGAAATGCCCAACGGCTACTATCAGATCATCGCCGGTGAGCGGCGCTGGCGTGCAGCGCGGATGGCAAACCTGAGCGACGTGCCCGCAGTCATCATCGAAGCCGACGACAAGAAGGCCATGGAGCTGGCGCTGATTGAGAACTTGCAGCGTCAGGATCTGAACCCTCTGGAAGAAGCGCTGGGGTATCAGACGCTGATGAACGAGTACGGCCTGACGCAGGAGGAAGCCGCCGGTCGGGTAGGGAAGTCCCGTCCCGCCGTGGCAAATGCTCTGCGGCTGCTGGGGCTGTGTCCCGAGGTGCAGGAGCGCGTCCGGAAGGGCGAGATGTCCGCCGGTCACGCCCGGGCGATCTTGCAGCTGAAATCCGAGAAGAAGCAGCAGGAGGCCGCCCAGAAAATCGTTGCGCTGGGGCTGTCCGTCCGTCAGGCGGAGCTGCTGTGCAAGAACATGAGCAAGGAGCCTGCGCCCCAGAAAAAGGAAGTTTTCGCGGTGGATTACGTGGCCGAATGCGAAAAGTCTCTGAGCAAGCACCTTGGCCGGGGCGTCAAGATCGTCAATGGCAAACGCAAGGGGCGCTTTGAACTGGAATTCTATGGGCAGGAAGATTTGCAGAATCTGCTGGACGCCCTGATGAAAATACAAAAATAAATTTCCGATTTAAGGAGAGGTAACATTATGCTGGACATCAAGAAAATCAAGGAAAATCCCGACGCCGTCAAGGCCGGTCTGCGGGCAAAGGAAGTGGACTGCGACGCCACCGTTGACCGCATTCTGGAGCTGGACGCAAAGATCCGCACCCTGAAGACCAACACCGAGACCCAGACCGCCCAGAAGAACAAGCTGGCGAAGGAAAACGGCAAGCTCTTCGGCATGAAGAAGAAGGCCGAGAAGGAAGGCAAGGACGTATCCGAGCTGGACGCTACCATTGCCGCCAACAACGCCCAGTCCGTGCAGATTGCCGAGGCGATCGAGCAGGAGCTGGCCGAGCTGAAGGCCCTCAGCGACGAATACCGCGTCGCCATGCTGAGCCTGCCCAACCTGCCCGACCCCGATCTGAAGCCCGGCGGAAAGGAAAACAACGAGCCGCTGCGCTACTTCGGCGAACCCCACAAGTTTGACTTCACCCCCAAGCACCATGTTGACCTGTGCGAGGGTCTGGGTCTGATCGACTACGACCGGGGCGTCAAGCTGGCGGGTTCCGGCTTCTGGATGTATAAGGGCATGGGCGCACGTCTGGAATGGGCGCTGCTGAACTACTTCATCGACTGCCACATTGCCGACGGCTACGAGTTCATTCTGCCGCCTCACATGCTGGAGTACCAGTGCGGCGAGACTGCCGGTCAGTTCCCCAAGTTTGCCGATGAGGTCTACAAGATTGCCAATCCCACCGACGACCGCGTCCACTATATGCTGCCCACCGCGGAAGCCGCGCTCTGCTCCATCTACCGGGATGAGATTCTCACCGAAGCCGAGCTGCCCCGGAAGTTCTTTGCCTACACCCCCTGCTTCCGTCGGGAAGCCGGTTCCGGCCACGCCGACGAGCGGGGCATGGTGCGCGGCCACCAGTTCAACAAGGTGGAAATGTTCCAGTTCACCCGCCCCGAGGATTCCGACGCGGCCTTTGAGGAACTGGTACGCAAGGCCGAGAATCTGGTGAAGGGTCTGGGCTTCCACTTCCGTACCGTGAAGCTGGCTGCAGGCGACTGCTCCGCTTCCATGGTCCGCACCTACGATATTGAAATTCAGATTCCCTCCATGAACGGCTATAAGGAAGTTTCCTCCGTGTCCAACGCCCGGGATTATCAGGCGCGGCGCGGCAACATTCGTTTCCGCCGGGAAGCCACCGGCAAGCCCGAGTTCGTCCACACCCTGAACGGCTCCGGCCTGGCTACCTCCCGTATCTTCCCCGCCATGGTGGAGCAGAATCAGAGAGCCGACGGCTCCGTCGTGGTTCCCGAAGTTCTGCGGAAATACCTGGGCGGCATTGAGGTCATCGAGAAGAAATAAGGGAGACGCGCCATGAAAAATCCCGTGAAAAAGCCCTCCTGGTGGGATGAGTTTGCCGCCTTCGCCATTAAGGGCAACGCCATGGCGCTGGCCGTCGGCACCATCATCGGCGCGGCGTTCTCCACCATCACCAAAAGCCTGACCGATGATATCATCATGCCCATCGTGTCCATCTTCATGGGCGGCGTCGATTTTTCCGAAATGAAGATTGTTCTGCCCCGGCTGTTTGGTGAGCCTGTGTTGGACGACGCCGGAAACGTGGTTCTGAACACTCTGAACTACGGCAACTTCATTTCCGCCGTTATCAACTTTCTGATTCTGGCGCTGGTGGTGTTTTTCCTGGTGAAGAGTCTGAACAAGCTGACCGAGCTTGGCAAGAAGAAGGAAGAAGCCGCTCCCGCCGAGCCGCCCAAGCCCAGCAACGAGGAGCTGCTTCTGACGGAAATCCGTGACCTGCTGAAGGAGCAAAAATAAGCCATGGAATACGCGATTGAAAATGAGTACCTGATCGTCACCGTCACCACATGGGGCGCGCAGGTGAAAAGCGTCGTGCGAAAATTTGACGACGTGGAGCACATGTGGCAAGCGGACAAGAGCGTCTGGGGCTACCACGCGCCCATTCTGTTTCCCCACACTGGAAAGGTCGTGGACGATCTTATCGAAACCAAGGGCGAGGTGTATCAGGCGAAGCAGCACGGCTTTGCCCGGCTGATGGAGCATACGCTGGTGCGCCAGACGGAAGACACCATTGTGATGGAACTGCGCAGCAGTGAGGAAACTCTACGGATTTTCCCTTATGCGTTCCGGCTGGTCTCCACCTTCACGCTGGACGGCGACACCCTGCACCACAAGCTGACGGTGGAAAACTGGGACGCCGACAAGCTGTACTTTGGCATTGGGTACCATCCCGCCTTCACCGTTCCCTTTGACGATGAGCATACGCTGTCGGACTACGAGCTTCGGTTCAGCGAGCCAGAGTCTCCGCTCTGCATTAACTGCCTGCCGCTGGGTCTGGTTCACGGGGATTTCTACACGCTGGGCAGCAACATCCGTACCATCCCCATCACCCGGGAGCTGTTCGCAAACGACAGCCACTGTATGGTGAATCTCAAATCCCATAAGCTGGGGATTTACGAAAAAGGCACCGGGCGTGGTGTGGTATGCGACATTTCGGAGTTTCCCTACACACTGATCTGGTCGATGCCGGGAGGGGAACCGAGGTTTGTATGCATCGAACCGTGGCACAGCCTTCCCAGTCCGGAGGGTGGCTCCATCCGCTGGGAGGAAAAGCCCGCCGCCGCCATTCTGGACCCGGGCGAAAGCTGGAGCTGTAATTTAAGTACATCCTTCGTAAGATAAGCAATGCCCCCGCTGCTGAAAAGCAGCGGGGGTCATTTTCTGGACTTGTAAATCCGTCTGAGGTCGTCGTCGATCAGGGATTCGATAGGAATACCAAACAGTTTTCCGATATTCAGCATACAAACAGAATCCACGTCGAAGCTCCTGCCGGTTTCCCAATCCCGGATGACTTTGGGGTAAGAGCAGATCAGATTTGCCAGCTCCCAACGGCTGTAACGGTGCCGTCTGCGGAGAAAGCGAAGGTTTTTGCCAAATTGACGGTCGTTTAATACAACAATCATTGTATCACCTCATTGGTAGTAGTGTATCCTACTTATACCTACTTGTCAATATAAAATAATACCAAATGTTATAATTCCATTGAGGTGATAGGATATATGCGACCGTTAAAGGAGAAAATCAGCATAACAATTGACAGCGATTTATTAGAGAAGCTTCGTGAGAAAGCGGACGAAGACTGCCGCCCCCTATCGCAGTACATTAACCTGATTCTGAGAAAATACATGGAACAAAAGGAGAAAAAGCAAAAGTAAATCCCGCTGCAATTTAGCAGCGGGATTTACAGGTTCTATGTCAATGAAAAGGAACGCTGTCCACGTAGCAGCTGTCCGGACACAAGTCCACCTTGTTGTTCCACACCTCATTACTGTCAACATTGGGGTCAATGTCCCAGCAAACACTGTGGTCTTCGTCCAGATATACTCTGCGGAAATTGTTCCATTCCCGGAAGGGTGCAAATACGGTTCCGGCCTGAAGCAAGGGGCGGGCATCGTACAGTCGAGTCTCGCCATTATCAAAGCTCAGCAGCAATGTGAAATCATTTCTGGGAATGACCCTAGTGATCCGTCTGCGCCCGGAAGCAAAATATTCTGCCATTTTTCGGTCGTACCCTTTGGAAAGATAATATTCAACACTTTTCCCCATAATTTCACATCCTTTCCCTGTTATGAGGATTATCTCAGCGGTTCAATAGAAAAAAGCTCCTGTTTTTTTACCGCAAGTTCCCAGTTTTCCATAAGCTGATCCTGCCGAAGTGCTGCCCATCCGAGAAGCATCTTCAACTGTTTGCTGGGAAAATTTCCCTCCAGCACATCCAGGTCATGAATGGAGACGATTACTTCTTCCCCGCCGTAGGTCGCGTGAAAATGAGGCGGCATATGGTCTGCCCAATACATTGTTATTTTGATGCCCCGGAACATGGAAATTGTCGGCATAGAAACATCTCCTTTTTCTGTATTATAGCAAGAATAAATCAAAGAATCAATCAAAATGTGTGAACTATCACGTTGGAAACGTGAAAAGTGCTGCCCAGCCATGGCCGGGCAGCACTTTTCATATTATTGCTTATTTCACCGGAGAAGAGCTTCTCAGCGTTACGTCGTGATATCCGCCCTCGACGATGGAGACGGAGGATACCAGCGTCAGTTTGGCGTTCTGCTGGAGGTCGGGGATGTTCGTTACGCCTACGTTGCACATGGTGGACTTGACCTTGTACAGGGACGCTTCCACGTTGTCCCGCAGGGGACCGGCGTAGGTGACGTAGGAGTCAACGCCTTCCTCAAAGCTGAGCTTGGCGGAGCCGCCCAGATCGTAGCGCTGCCAGTTCCGGGCGCGGTTGGAGCCTTCGCCCCAGTATTCCTTCATGTACGCGCCGTTGACCATGACCTTGTTTGTGGGGCTTTCGTCGAAGCGGGCGAAGTAACGGCCCAGCATCAGGAAGTCCGCGCCCATGGCCAGCGCCAGCGTCATGTGGTAATCGTGGACAATGCCACCGTCGGAGCAGATGGGCACGTAGATGCCCGTCTCCTTGAAATACTCGTCACGGGCTGCGGCGACCTCGATCAGTGCCGTTGCCTGACCACGGCCAATGCCCTTTGTCTCCCGGGTAATGCAGATGGAACCGCCGCCGATGCCGACCTTCACAAAGTCCGCGCCGGCTTCCGCCAGAAATCGGAATCCGTCCTTGTCCACCACGTTGCCGGCGCCGATCTTCACGGTGTCGCCGTAGGTGTCCCGCACCCATTTGATGGTCTTTTCCTGCCAGCAGGTGTAACCCTCGGAGGAGTCGATCACCAGCACGTCCGCACCGGCCTCCAGCAGGGCGGGAATGCGGGCGGCATAGTCACGGGTGTTGATGCCCGCGCCAACCAGGTAGCGCTTCTTGTTGTCCAGCAGCTCCAGGGGATTGTCCTTGTGTGAGGAGTAGTCCTTCCGGAACACGAAATACAGCAGGTGGTCATTTTCGTCCACGATGGGCAGGCTGTTGAGCTTGTGCTCCCAGATGATGTCGTTGGCTTCCTTCAGCGTGGTGTCCGCGGGAGCGGTGACCAGCTTCTGACGGGGGGTCATGAAGTCCTTGACCCTGTCGGTGGGGTCCATACGGCTGACGCGGTAGTCACGGCTGGTGACGATGCCCAGCAGCTTACCGTTGGCGGTGCCGTCCTCGGTGATGGCCACGGTGGAGAAGCCGTTGCGCTGCTTCAGCGCCAGCACGTCGGCGAGGGTGGCCTCCGGGGTCAGATTGGAAGCGGAGGTGACGAAACCGGCCTTATAGCCCTTCACCCGTGCCACCATGGCTGCCTGATTCTCGATGGACTGAGAACCGAAAATAAAGCTGATGCCGCCTTCCTTTGCCAGTGCGATGGCAAGGGTATCGTTGGAGACGGACTGCATGACGGCGGACGTCAGCGGCACATTCAGGGAAATCGCCGGTTCCTCCGCGCCCTTGCGGTACTTGACGAGGGGCGTTTTCAGACTGACATTATTGGGAACGCAGTCTTCCGAGGTGTAGCCGGGAATCAGAAGATACTCGCTGAAGGTGTGGCTGGGTTCCGGGTAGTAATACGCCATTGGTATGACCTCCTATAGTAAAATAGATTGCTTGAATGTATAACTGCACCGCGCAATCCCAAAAAGCAACTGCGCGGTGTTGTCTTACAAAGTTTTTCTGTCCCCCGCGTCCAGAACTTCCACCACTTCCTTGCCGGAGGAGCTGAGGTTCTTGAAATTGCCCAGAATCTCGCTCACGGGGTGGACGATGGCAAAAGTGTGGGGGAACTTGTGGACGATCTGGCTGACCAGCGCCACCTGGGTCTTGTTGACCACGCACAGAAGCACGCTGGTCTCCCGGCCGGAGTACATGCCCTTTGCGGGGAGAAAGGTCGCGGTGTGGTGGAGGCGGTCAATCAGCTCTCTGGAAACCTCCTGGGGGGAATTGGTGATGATCTCAAAGCAGATGGCCTCCCGGCCGGACTTCATCAGCCGGTCGCCCACCGTGGTGGACATGAAGCTATAGAGAATGCACAAAATCACCGGCTCCATCTGGCAGCCGTAGACAAAATAGCTGACGATGGCAATGGCGGAGTTAATGGCGAAGCTCATGCCGAAAAACGGCCGGTTGGGGTGATGCTTATGGACAATGGCGGAAACGAAATCCGTGCCGCCGGTATAGGCGCTGGCCTTGATGAGAATGGAGTACACAAAGCCCTGAATCACGCCCGCGACCATGGGGCCGAGAATTTTGCTGGTGCCGTTTTCCGTGACGTAGGCGAAGGCAGACAGGTCCACCTTTTCCAGAATCAGCAGTCCCAGAGAGAACATGACCACGTAGACCATGCTGCGGATGGCCATGGGCTTGCTGACCTCGAAATAGCACCAGATTGCCAGAGGGATATTGATAAACAGGCTCAGATAACCCACGCTGACGCCGGTGACGTACTGGATCATGGTACAGATACCGTTGATACCGGAGGGGGCGAACTGGTTGGGGAAAACAAACAGCTCGTAATTGACAGACGCCAGCAGCGCAATGAAGGCAATGACTAGATATGTCCAGACCTTTTTCATACAGAACTCCTCTGAATCCTACGGCCATTGCCGGGTTCTTAATTTTCGATTATAGCATAGATTTGTCCACGGGTCAAGGTATAATTCGACGAAATTCGCCTTTCTTGGAAAAACAGATATGGGTGGATTTTCCGCTTTGGGCGGCGGGTCGGACACACTTTGTCCGATTCTGTTATCTTTCGGTGTCCCTTTCGGGAATTGATTGTATTTCAACAAAAAAGCCTTGTTTTTTCTGTGGAAATGTGATAAAATTTAGGTTGAGAGATTATGCGCAAAAATCGAGCGTTTTCTACTGTTTTTACCTTAAATGAGTTAGAAAGGAGCTGCCCTATGTATTCATCTGCCTATGTGTGGGCAAAGGTTCTGAGCCATATGGAAGAGCGGCTGGGGGCTGTCACCGTTTCGGCATGGTTCGACGATGCCGAGGTGGTGGAGCTGAACGAGAACAATCTGATTCTGTACTCCCCCTCGGATTTCCGCCGGGAGATTATCCGCCGCCGCTGCACCGATTACATTCAGGACGCGCTGAAGGAAGTGTTCAATTCCGACGCGAAGCTGATGGTCTTCGGTGACGAAGAGCTGGACGCCTTCAAACAGAAGGGGAAAAGCGTTTCTTCCATGGACTTCAATCCCCAGTTTACCTTTGACAATTTCGTTGTCGGCCCCTCCAACCGTTTCGCTCACAGCGCAGCCATCGCCGTTTCCAAAACGCCGGGGCAGGTGTACAATCCCCTGTTCCTTTATGGCCCTCCCGGCGTGGGCAAGACCCACCTGCTGTACGCCATTGCCAACGGCATCCGCAAGGAAAACCCTGATGCCAACATCGTCTACATCAAGGGCGATCAATTTACCAACGAGCTGATTGCCGCCATTCAGAACGGCAAAAATATTGAATTCCGCAGCAAATACCGGGAAGCCGACCTGTTTCTGATCGATGACGTGCAGTTCATCGCCGGTAAGGAATCCACCCAGGAGGAATTCTTCCATACCTTCAATAAGCTCTACGAGGAACATAAGCAGATCGTCATGACCTCCGACCGCAAGCCCAGCGATATGCTGACGCTGGAGGACCGGCTGAAGACCCGGTTTGAGTGGGGTCTGCTGGCGGATATCCAGCCGCCGGATTATGAGACCCGTATGGCCATTCTGAAAAACAAGGCAAAAAATCTGGGGCTGAACCTTTCCGACGATGTGTGCAACTATATTGCCATCAACGTCACCAACAACGTCCGGCAGATTGAAGGTACTGTCAAGAAAATTCTGGCTTACCGGGATCTGAACAATATGCCGCTGGATCTTCCCAACATTTCCCGGGCCATCGACGATATGTTCAAGAGCGAGGGCAACGCCCTGCCCACGCCCAGCCTGATCATCAGTCAGGTGTGCAAGTTCTACTCCATTGACGAGGTGCTTCTCCGGGGCACCCAGAAAAACAAGGGTACCGCCGAAGCCCGGCAGATCGCCATGTATCTGATCCGCAAGCTCACCAACCTGAGTCTGCCGGACATCGGCAAGGAATTTGCCCGGGATCACTCGACGGTATTGTACGCCATCCGGAAAGTCGAAGTCGCGCTGAAAAACGGAGACACCACCATGCAGAACAATATCCGGGACATCACCGCGAACATCAATTCCTGCCTGTAAATTTTCTCCACAAGCCCTGTGGAATGTGGAAAACAGGATTGTGGATAAGTTGCACCCGGTTTGGGTCTTCACAGGCCCTGTGGAAAAGGGATGGATCATCCACATTGGGCTGTGGATAAAAAAGACTTGCGGCACTAAATAAAAAGGGACTTTTCCACATAAGTTTGTACTACCACTGTTATTACTACCTGAACTTATTGATAGAGAGATATATTGATCAAAATCAGAAAGAAAGGATTTTACCTATGCGTTTTACCTGTGAAAAAAACATGCTGGTCACGGGACTGAACATTGCGGGTCGTACCGTCGCCCAGAAGAGCAGTCTTTCCGTCATTGAAGGAATCCTCTGCAAGGCCGGACAGGGACTGAGCCTCACCGGTTATAATATGGAAACCGCCATTACCTATGAAATCGACGCGGACGTGTCCGACATGGGTCAGTGCATCCTCCCGGCGAAGCTGTTCGGCGATATCATCCGCCGTCTGCCGGAGGGACCGGTGACCGTGGTGGTGGACGAGAACTATAAAGTCTCCATCCGGGCAGGGTACGCTTCCTTTACCATTTCCGCCGAGTCCGCCGAGGATTATCCGGAGCTGCCGGACGTGGGCGACGGCCGGGAAATCTATATCCCGCAGAACAAGCTGAAGGAGCTGATTTCCGGCACCATTTTCGCTGTCAGCGAAAATCAGGGGCGTCCCATTCACACCGGTGTGAAATTTGAGGTAACGAATGACGCCATCACCGCCGTGGCCGTGGACGGGTTCAGGCTTGCCCGGCGCACCTTCCACCCGGAGGAGGGCACTGGACGGGAGCTGAATTTCGTGGTTCCCGCAGCGGGACTCAAGGAAGTGGAGAAAATCCTTACGGACGTGGAGGATAACGCGGCCTTTACGCTGGGTACGAAGCACATTCTGTTTCAGGTGGGAAACGCCACGCTGGTATGCCGCCTGCTGGAAGGCGAATTTCTGGACTGGCGGCGGGTGGTGCCTTCCAACTGCCCCATCAAAATGGTGGCAAATGTTGGTGATCTGGCGTCTTCCGTGGAGCGCGTCGGTCTGATCGTGTCCGAAAAGTACAAAAGTCCTGTGCGCTGCATGTTCGGCAATCAGGAGCTGCTGATGCGTACCAGCACCACCATCGGCGCGGCGGAGGATCGCTGCTCTCTGGCCGGGGACGGGCAGGAGCTGGAGATCGGCTTCAACGTCCGGTATCTGGCGGAAGCCCTGCGGGTGATCCCCTCAGAGGAGGTCACGCTGGAGCTGACCAACGGGTTAAGTCCCATTGTTCTGACCCCCGTGGATGAGAAGGAAGACTTTGCCTATATGGTGCTGCCCGTCCGGATCAAGAACGGCTGAGCGAAGGAGTCGTCTTATGAAGGTAGTCGTCAAAAAGAAGGATAACGCCATTCCCGTGGCGATCACCACGGAATATATCAAGTTACAGGACGCCATGAAGCTGGCGAACGCCGCGGAAACCGGCGGCGAAGCCAAGCTGATGATTCAGGAGGGGCAGATTCTGGTCAACGGCGAGATCTGCCAGATGCGGGGCAAGAAGCTGCGCCCCGGCGACCGGTTCGTCTGCAACTCTCAGGCGTACCAGATCATCACCCATGAATCTGAATGAGCTGAAGCTCCAATCTTTCCGAAATTATCAGGAAATCGCGGCGCAGTTTGACCCCGGCGTCAACCTGATCGTGGGGGATAACGCCCAGGGAAAAACCAACCTGCTGGAGGCTATATCCTATCTTGGCAGCGGGAAAAGCTTCCGGGCGCAGAAAACCTCGGAAATGGTGCGGTTTCAGGAAGATTTCGGGGAAATCGACGGTTCTGTATTCTCTCAGGAGCGGCAGCAGAGCATCCGATGGATTCTGTTTCCCGGCTCCCGTCCCCGGCAGCTGTGGCTGAACGGGGCGAAGAAGAAAACCGCCGGGGAGATCGCCGGGGTACTGCCTACGGTGCTGTTCTGCCCGGAAGATCTGATGATCCTGAAAATGGGAGCGAGCCAGCGGCGGCGGTTCGGCGATCTGGCGCTGTGCGCCCTCCGGCCGAATTACGACGCGGCATTGACGGAGTACAACCGGATTCTGGAACAGAAAGGCCGCATTCTGAAAGATCATTTCGAAAATCCCGGTATTCTGGAAATTCTGCCGGAATACAATACCCGGCTGTGTCAGGTGGGTGCGCTGCTGATCTCCTACCGGGCACGGTTTTACGACAGTCTGGGCAAGGCCGCGGCCAATTACCACAACCAGTTTTCCGGCGGAGCGGAGAATTTTACCCTCAGCTACAAGACCGTCTCTACGGTGGTTGACCCCTTCGCGCCCATCCCGGAACTGACACAAAACCTATTAGACCATCTGCAAAGCCACAGCCGGGCGGAGCTGGAAACCGCGCAGTGCCTGACTGGCCCCCACAAGGACGATTTTACCGTGAGCCTGTCCGGCATCGACCTGAAAGCCTACGGTTCTCAGGGGCAGACCCGGACGGCGGCCATCAGCTTGAAGCTGGCGCAGCGGGAGCTGATGGCGCGGGAATGGGGGGAAGAGCCGGTTCTGCTGCTGGACGATGTTCTGTCCGAGCTTGACCCCGGGCGGCAGGACTTTGTATTAAATAAGATCGTCTCCGGGCAGGTGTTCATCACCTGCTGCGAACCGGGACGGTTCACCAAACTGGGAAGAACGATTCAGGTAGAAAACGGAAGCATTCGCGAATAATTGAAGCATATAACGCAGGAGGGCATATATGTCTGACGAAACGAAAGTAACACAGGAATACGGCGCGGAGCAGATTCAGGTTCTGGAGGGATTGGAAGCCGTGCGGAAAAGACCCGGTATGTATATCGGCTCTACCTCCTCCTCCGGTCTGCACCACCTGGTCTATGAGATCGTGGATAACGCCATCGACGAGGCGCTGGCCGGATACTGTAAGCATATTACCGTGACCATCAATCCCGGCAACTCCATCACCGTCACCGACGACGGCCGTGGTATCCCCGTGGACATCCAGCCCCAGACCGGACGTCCGGCTCTGGAGGTCGTGTATACCGTGCTCCATGCCGGCGGCAAGTTCGGCGGCGGCGGTTATAAGGTCTCCGGCGGCCTGCACGGCGTGGGCGCGTCCGTCGTCAACGCTCTGAGCGAGTGGCTGCGGGTGCGTGTCCACAAAAACGGCAGCATCTACGAAATGAAATTTGCCCGTGGCAATATCACGCAGGAAATGCGCATCGTCGGCAAGACCGACAAGACCGGCACGGAGGTCACCTTCCAGCCCGACCCGGAGATGTTCGACAGTCTTGTCTATGACTACGAAGTCCTCCACGAGCGGATGCGGGAGGAAGCCTTCCTGAATGCGGGTCTGACCATCACCATCACCGACGACCGGGACGATGAAAAGCAGATCAGCGAGACCATGTGCTACGAGGGCGGCATCCGGGAGTTTGCAATTTGGTGCAACCGGAACAAGACGCCCCTGTGCGAGGACGTTATCTATATGAGCGGCAGCAAGGGCGACGCTTCCGCCGAGATCGCCGTGCAGTATAACGACGGATACAATGAATTTCTGCTGTCCTTCGCCAACGACGTGCGCACGCCGGAGGGCGGTATGCACGAGACCGGCTTCAAGACCGCGCTGACCCGGGTGCTCAACGCCTACGGCGTGAAGAACGGCATCATCAAGGGCGACGACAAGGTTTCCGGCGAGGATTGCCGGGAGGGCATCACCGCCATTATTTCCGTCAAGCTCACCGACGCCCAGTTCGAGGGTCAGACCAAAGCCAAGCTGGGCAACGCCTATATTCGTACTCTGGTCGATCAGGTAGTGAACGACCAGCTGACCACCTATTTTGAGGAACACCCCGCCGTTGCCAAGGCCGTGCTGGACAAGGCCATGATGGCCAACCGCGCCCGGGAGGCCGCCCGGAAAGCCCGGGAATCCATCCGCCGCAAGACGGGGCTGGAATCCGGCCAGATGCCCGACAAGCTTCAGGACTGCAACGAGCGGGACGCCAGTCTCTGCGAGATCTACATCGTGGAGGGCGACAGCGCAGCCGGTTCCGCCATTCAGGGGCGGGACTCCCGGTTCCAGGCAATCCTCGCCATGTGGGGCAAGATGCTCAACGTGGAAAAAGCCCGGGCGGACAAAATTTACGGAAACGACAAGCTGTATCCCCTGATCGTGGCGCTGGGCGCAGGCATCGGGGACGAATTCGACATTGAAAAGCTCCGGTATCACAAGGTCATCATCATGGCCGATGCCGATGTGGACGGCGCTCATATCCGCACGCTGCTGCTGACATTCTTCTTCCGGTATATGCGGCCGCTGATCGAGCACGGCTACGTCTATTCCGCTGTGCCGCCCCTGTACAAGCTGACGAGGGGCAAGAGCGTGAAGGTCGCCTATTCCGACGACGAGCGGGACGCAATCTCCTCCCAGATGCGCAGCGACAACCCCAACGCCAAGATCGACATTTCCCGGTTCAAGGGCCTTGGCGAAATGGACCCCCACGAGCTGTGGGAAACCACCATGGACCCGGAAAAGCGTTCCTTGCGCCGTATTACGCTGGAGGACGCCCGCCGCGCCGACGAGATATTCACCGTTCTCATGGGCGAACAGGTGGAGCCGAGAAAAGACTGGATCGAGCGGAACGCGAGATATGCAGTCAACATTGACATTTAGTTTTGCAGCAACCCTGAACTGGAGGTGCGTTTATGGGACATAACCGCAGTTATAAACCTGAGGATATCCGCTTCCCCGACCAGGTGATCACAGAGTCCAACCTGGTGGACGAAATGGAGAAATCCTATATTGAATATGCCATGTCCGTCATCGTAGGGCGGGCATTGCCGGACGTCCGGGACGGACTGAAGCCCGTTCACCGCCGGATTCTGTACACCATGTATGAAAGCGGCCTGACTTCCGACAAGCCTTTCAAAAAGTCGGCCACCTGCGTCGGTGACGTGCTGGGTAAGTACCATCCCCACGGCGACGCGTCGGTTTATGACGCCATGGTGCGTCTTGCCCAGGACTTTTCCATGCGGTATCTGCTGGTGGACGGCCACGGCAACTTCGGCTCCGTGGACGGCGATCCCCCCGCGGCTTACCGTTATACCGAAGCCCGTCTGAGCAAAATTTCCAACGAAATGCTCCGGGACATCGACAAGGACACCGTGGACTGGGACCCCAACTTCGACGAGACCCGCAAAGAGCCTCGCGTACTCCCCTCCCGCTTCCCCAACCTGCTGGTCAACGGTTCCTCCGGTATCGCTGTCGGCATGGCGACCAACATTCCGCCCCACAACTTAGCGGAGGTCATTGACGCCTGTGTGTGCGTGCTGGATGACCCGGAAGCGACTCTCGCCGACCTGATGGAGCATATCTCCGGCCCGGACTTCCCTACCGGCGGCATTATCATGGGACGCAGCGGCATCCGTGCGGCCTATGCTACCGGCCGTGGCAAGGTGGTCGTCCGCGCCCGGACGGAGTTTGAGGAACACGGCAAAGACCGGATGCGGATCATCGTCACCGAGCTTCCCTATCAGGTCAACAAGCGCCAGCTCATCAAGAACATCGCCGAGCAGGTGAAGGACAAGCGCCTGGACGGCATTTCCGACCTCCGGGATGAGACCGACCGCAACGGTATGCGTGTGGTCATCGAGCTGAAAAAGGACGCCAACCCCCAGGTCGTGCTGAACAATCTGTTCAAGCAGACGGCTTTGCAGTCCAGCTTCGGCATTATCATGCTGGCGCTGGTGGACAACCAGAAGCAGCCGAAAATTCTCTCCCTGCGGCAGATCATCGACGAGTACCTGAAGCATCAGGAAGAAGTCCTCACCCGGCGCACCCGGTATGACCTGAAAAAGGCGCAGGAGCGGGCACATCTGCTGGAAGGTCTGCTCATTGCCCAGGACAACATCGACGAGGTCATCCACATCATCCGCTCAGCCTACGACGACGCCAAGCAGCGCCTGATGGATCGCTTCAAACTGGACGACGTTCAGGCGCAGGCCATTCTGGACATGCGTCTGAAAGCCCTGCAGGGTCTTGACCGGGAAAAGCTCCAGAGCGAGTATGACGAGTTGGAAGAAAAGATCAAGTATTATCTGGAACTGCTGGCGGACGAGAACAAACTCAAGGCTGTCCTTCGCGGCGAGATGATCGAGATCCGGGACAAGTTCGGCGACAAGCGGAAAACCGAGATTCAGGAAATCGAGGACGAGATCGACATCGAAGATCTGATCGAGGAGGAGACCTGCGCCTTCACGCTGTCCAATCAGGGCTACATCAAGAGAATGCCCGTGGACACCTACCGCACCCAGAGCCGTGGCGGCCGGGGCGTCAACGCCCAGAACCTGAAGGAAGAGGATTATGTCAAGAGCCTGACCATTGCGTCTACCCACGACCACATGCTCTTCTTCACCGATCAGGGACGGGTGCATCACCGCAAGGGTTACCAGATTCCCGAGGCAGGCCGCACTGCCCGGGGCACTGCCATTGTCAATGTGCTGCCCCTGAATCCCGGCGAGTCCGTCACCGCCATGGTGATCACCCGGGAGTTTGACGAAAATGAGTTCCTGATGATGGTCACCCGGAAGGGCACCGTTAAGCGTATCCCATTCGTCTCCCTGAAAACCAACCGCAAGGCGGGCATCCGCGCCATCACCCTGGACGAGGACGACCACCTGATTAACGTCATCCGCACAAACGGCGACGACGACATCGTGCTTGCCACGGCCTTTGGTTACGCCATCTGCTTTAACGAGAACGACGTGCGGTGCATGGGTCGTGACGCGGCGGGCGTTCGCGGTATTATGTTAACCGACGGAGACTATGTAGTCGGCGCGGAGAAGGCCGAGGAGGGCAAGACTCTGCTCACCGTCACCCAGAACGGCTACGGCAAGCGCACCGCTCTGACGGAGTACCTGCGCACCGGCCCCAACGGGGAAAAGCAGGCGCAAAGCCGGGGCGGCAAGGGTCTTAAGAACTACAACATCACCCCCAAGACCGGCAATGTGGCCGGCTGCCGTGTGGTGAGCGAGAGTGACGATGTTATGCTCATCGAAAACGGCGGCGTCATCATCCGCATTCCCGCGTCCTCTATCAACGTCTACAAGCGGGACGTTCAGGGCGTCATCGTCATGCGCATTGACGACGGCAATCAGGTGGTTTCTCTGGAGCGGGTGGAGAAGATGGACGAGGAAGAGACCGGAGAGCAGGCATGAAAACCGTGACCCTGTACACCGACGGCGCCTGTTCCGGCAATCCCGGCCCCGGCGGCTGGGGTGCCATTCTGGAATACAACGGCGTGGAAAAGGAGCTTTCCGGCGGGGAAGACAGCACCACCAACAACCGCATGGAGCTGACGGCGGTCATCCGGGGATTGCAGGCGCTGAAAGAACCTTGCACCGTGGAGCTGTACAGCGACAGCAAGTACGTCATCGACGCGCTGGAGAAAGGCTGGGCGTGGGGCTGGAAAAAGCGCGGCTGGGTCAAATCCGACAAAAAGCCCGCCCTGAATTCCGACCTCTGGGAAATCTTACTGACCCTGACGCAGAAGCACGACGTGCATTACCACTGGGTCAAGGGACACGCGGAGAACCCGAAGAACAACCGCTGCGACGAGCTGGCAGTCAGCGAGTGGAAAAAGCGTAAATGAAAGATCATCGGGCGGCAAAATTGCCGCCCGATGTTACCATAGGAGGAAAATATGTTTTTATCCATCGGCAACGACATGGCTGTCCGGGACAGGAGCATCATCGGCATTTTTGATCTGGACAACACTTCCACCTCCAAGCGCACCCGGGAGTTTCTGAACCGGGCGGAGCGGGAGGGTGAGGTCATCCCCTGCGACGATCTGCCCAAGTCCTTCATCCTGACGGCGGAATACGGCTTTTCCCGCGTACATCTGACGGCGCTCAACGCCGCAACGCTGGAAAAGCGGTTAAAGTAAAGATTATAACACGAAAAATGTGCATCTCCCACGGAGATGCACATTTTTTCCAACTTTTTTACTTGGTACCGAAAATCCGGTCGCCGGCGTCGCCCAGACCGGGGACAATGTAGGCGTGCTCGTTGAGCTTCTCATCAACGGCGGCCAGGAAGATTTCCACGTCGGGGTGGGCTTCCTGAACGGCCTTGATGCCCTCGGGGCAGCCGATGATGTTCATCATGATGATGTTCCGGCAGCCGTGCTTTTTCAGAAAATCAATGGCCGCGACGGCGCTGCCGCCGGTTGCCAGCATGGGATCGACCACGTAAACCACCCGGTTGGAGATGTCCTCCGGCAGCTTGCAGTAGTATTCCACAGGCTTGTGGGTCTCAGGGTCGCGGTACAGGCCGATGTGACCGATTTTTGCGGAGGGGATCAGTTCCACCATGTTGTCCACCATGCCGAGGCCGGCGCGAAGGACGGGGACGATGGCCAGCTTCTTGCCGGACAGCATCCGGCACTTGGCAGTGGCGACGGGGGTCTGCACCTCTACCTCCCGGGTGGGCAGGTTGCGGGTGGCCTCATAGCACATCAGACCGGCAATTTCGCCGACCAGCTCGCGGAATTCCTTAACGGAGGTCTTCTTGTTGCGCAGAATGGCCAGCTTATGCTGGATCAGGGGATGATCGAGGACGTGTACGTTTGCCATGATATTTCTCCTTCTATTTACAGGGTTGAATGAATCGGCCCCGGATTTATGAATTTTGCTGTTCCCGCTCGAGACGTTCCCGTTCCGCCTGACTCAGGCGCAGGTAGTTGGGGGTCAGAGCGGCGCCGTCGCCGGTTTCCCCGGCGGCTTGTTTTTGCGCGGCCAGAAGGGCGACGCCTGCGGCGCGCTGGTGCATCCGGTGTTCCGGAGGCATAACAAGGTTGGGGATATCCCCGGAAAGGGTCTTGTAAGTAAGGACGCTGCCGTCCCCCACCAGAAACACAGGTTCCGTCAAGGGAGCAAGCTCCTGCTTCAGCTGCGCCAAGGGAATGGCGCGGTCTTCGGTGATCCTTTTGAGACTGCCGTGGTTGACATAAAACAGAGCATTATACACCTGACTCCGCCGGGCGTCCATTACGGGACATACGTAGCCCTGATATTCGCCCAGCGAAAGCGCCATGGCTTCCAGCGTGCTGACGCCGTAGCAGGGCACTTCCCTGCCCCACGCGAAACCCTTTGCGGCGGCAACGCCGATGCGCACACCGGTAAAGGAGCCGGGGCCTGCGGCCACGGCCACCGCATTTACGTCGTTAACAGTTTTGCCGCATTGATGCAGCAGATTTTCTGCCATGACCATCAGGGTCTGGCTGTGGGTCAGGCCGGTGTTCTGGTAGCTTTCCGCCAGAAGTTTTCCGTCCTCCAGCAGCGCCGCGGAGGCGGCTTTCGCGCTGGTTTCAAAGGCTAAGATCAGCAAGAAAATCCCCTCCCGAAATGGTGATTCGCCGGGTGTTCTCCCCCAGAACGTCGATGGTGACGCTGACCGCGCCCTCCATGGCCTCGGTCACATTCTCGCTCCACTCCACGGCGCACACGCCGCCCCGGTCGAGATAGTCCTCCCAGCCGATGTCGAACAGGTCGTCGGCGGAGGAAAGACGGTACATATCAAAATGAAACAGGGGGAGCCGCCCGCCAAGATATTCGTTGACGATGGTGTAGGTCGGGCTGGTGACGGCTTCCGTGAAGCCAAGCCCACGGGCAAGTCCCCGGGTGAAGGCGGTCTTCCCCGCCCCAAGGTCGCCCCGGTAGGCAAGAACCGTCCCGGCGGGGATGATCTTCCCTATCGCCGCGCCGATTTTCTCCGTTTCCTCCGGGGAGTTTGTGATAAATTCCATGTGAATCTTCCTTATTGATGGGCGTTTTTCAGTTTCTCCGCCTGATCGGCGGTGGCGAGGGCGTTGATGATCTCGTCCAGGTCGCCGTCCATGATTGCATCAATGCGGTACAGGGTCAGCCCAACCCGATGGTCGGTGACACGACCCTGTGGGAAATTATAGGTGCGGATGCGCTCGTTGCGCATTCCCGTTCCCACCTGACTGCGGCGCAGACCGGTAACTTCGCTGTCCAGACGCTCCTGCTCCATTTCGTAGAGCTTGCTGGCCAGCATCCGCATACATTTCTCCCGGTTCTGGATCTGGCTCCGCTCCTCCTGACAGGCGACCACGATGCCCGTGGGCTTGTGGATCAGCCGCACGGCGGAGGAGGTTTTGTTGATGTGCTGACCGCCCGCGCCGCTGGAACGGTAGACCTGCATTTCAATGTCGGCGGGGTTGATCTGCACGTCCACTTCCTCCATCTCCGGCAGAACCGCGACGGTTGCGGTGGAGGTGTGGACACGGCCGCCGGATTCCGTCTCGGGGACCCGCTGCACACGGTGGACGCCGGACTCATATTTGAGCCTCGAGTACGCGCCCCGGCCGCTGACGATGAAGTCCGCTTCCTTGACGCCCCCAAGCTCCGTTTCGTTCAGGTTCATCAGCTCAATACTCCAGCCCATTTTCGCGGCGTACATGGAGTACATCCGGAACAGACTGTGGGCAAACAGGGCGCTTTCCTCGCCGCCGACGCCGCCGCGGATCTCCATAATGACGTTCTTTTCGTCATTGGGGTCTTTGGGAAGGAGCAGAATCTGGATTTTTTCGGCGAGAGCTTCCTTCTGCGCCTTGGCGGCGGCGTAGGTTTCCTGACAAAGCTCCTTCATTTCCGGGTCCGCCATCAGCTCCTGAGCGTCCGCCATGTCCTGCTGCGCCTGATTGTAGGCGTGAAAGGCTTCCACAATTGGCTCCAGATCGTTTTTTTCCCGGAGCAGCTTCGCCGCCTTCTGGGGGTCGGCGTAAAAATCCGGCTGCTCGGACTTGGCGGAAAGCTCTTCGTATTTATTGCAGATGGCCTGTAGTTTATCCAGCATATAGCTACTCCATTAAATTTATAATATCGGCAATTCTGGCAGCCGGATACGCATTTTCGACTTTTTTCCAGACATACATCCACCTTGTGGGGGAATGTTATTGGGGACGGAACACATTGAGGACGCAGCTGGCGGTGTCCGTCAGGGACCTGGTTTCCCGCAGGCGCTGAGCGCCGTCTTTGCCAATGCGGAAAACGTGGGGCGTCATGGAAAGAAGATTTTCCACCTGCTCCCCTTCCACGGTGAAGGTGAACCGGATGGGGACGGATTTCACAAGGGTGAAGCCCGGCACGTCCGGGACGGTGTCCTTGGGTTTTTCGATAAGATGGTCGTAAATGATGGATTTCAGTCCAAGCAGATGGTCTTCCGCCGCCAGAACCTGAAAAAAGTATCCCTCCGGCCGCAGAACACGCTTGAATTCCTCCGGCATGGTCAGGGCAAACAGACTGGTGAGCAAACGGCATGAATGGTCGGCCACGGGAATGTGGGACGCGGTGGCGCAGAGCCACAGGCCGTTCTTGTATTTTCCGGCGGCACAGCGGACAGCCTCCCGGGAGATGTCCATTCCCGTGAGGCGCATTCCAAGCGCCCCGGCCAGCCGTGCGGAGTAATATCCTTCCCCGCAGCCTACGTCCAGAAGCTCGCCGGACGGTCTTATCTCATTTGAGTTAACCGTTAACTCTTTCGCAACAGCGATCAGGGCTTCGGCGATGGGGGCGTAGTACCCCGCTTCCAGAAAGGCGCGGCGGGAAAGCACCTGCTCGCGGGTGTCCCCCGGGTGCAGGGAGTGCTTCTGCTGAACGGTCAGCAGGTTCACATAGCCCTGCCGGGCAATGTCGAAACAGTGATGCCCGGAGCAGACGAGGGATTTGTCAAACGTATTCAGTTTGCTTCCGCAAATTGGGCAAATCAAATCCATTCCGCAACCCTCCACCCTATAGTATACCGCATTTTTGCCGCTACGTCAAATCAAAATTGCGGATATGGGGGGCGTTGGGACGGAACATAAAAAATGACGGAGGTGGTATGATGCGGCGGTTTCTGGCGGTTCTTGCGGTGCTGAGCCTGCTTGTGATCCCCGTAAACGCGGCGGAAACGACAAAATATGTGGCGCTGACCTTTGACGACGGGCCGTCCGGGCGGTATACCCGCCGGCTTCTGGACGGACTGTGGGAGCGGGAGGTGAAGGCCACGTTTCTGCTGTGCGGCTACCGGATCAAGGATTACCCGGACATCACCCAGCGGATTTTCGACGAAGGTCACGAGATCGGCTACCACGGCTACACCCACAAAAACATGAAGGAAATGAGCCGCCGCACGGTGGCGTCCGAGATCATGGACACGCAGGCGCTGCTGCCCGAGGGGTGCGAGCCGGTGTTTCTCCGGCCGCCGGGAGGCTGCTGCAGCGATGCCGTTCGGCAGGTGGCCGAGGCGCGGCAGCTGGCAATCCTCAGCTGGTCGGTAGACCCCCGGGACTGGGCGACCTCCGACACGGCGGCGGTGGAGCGGGCTGTGCTGAAAAACGTGAAGGACGGGGATATTGTCCTGCTCCACGATATGACGGTCAGCTCGGTGCAGGCGGCGCTGGACATTGTGGACGTGCTGAAAGATCAGGGCTACGAAATTGTCACGGTTTCGGAGCTGGTGAAGCTCCGGGGTGTGAACCTGAAGCCGGGAAAGACCTATACCAGTTTTCCGGTGGTGCTGAAATAAAAAATTAGCAGCCATTCCAGAACGGAATGGCTGCATTCGTGTGAATTACGACGCCTGATTTTCAAAGGCGTTGACTTCGCTGGCGGCTTCCATGGCGAAGTAGGCGCGGAGAATATCCTCAGCCACGGCAGCAAGGGTCGCACCGTGGGCGGCCTTTTCGCCGTAGACGGCTACGGCAACTTCCGGGTCTTCCATGGGGGCGAAGCAGATGAACGCGCCATGGTCAGAGCCGCCGGAGGAGTGCTGAGCAGTACCGGTCTTGCCGCATACCTTGACGGGGAAGGTGTCCAGGTCCTTGGGGCCGCCGAAGTGGGAACGGGCGGTGCCTTCGCCTCCTTCGATAACCTTGCGCATACCTTCAATGTAGGTATTGTAGGTGGTGGAAGCAATTTCCATCTGGCTCATGATCTCGGGAGAATTTTCCTTGATGAGGCTGCTGTAGTCGGAGGCGACCACGCGGCTTAAGAAGGTGGCCTTCATCCGGGTGCCCTTGTTGGCCAGAGTGGAAGCGTAAACGCACAGCTGCAAGGGGCTGAACCGGTTTTCGGCCTGTCCGATGGCGGCCAGAACACGGTCGCCTGCGGTGATCTGGGAGTTGACGCCGGTCTCGCCGTAAGCGGCCTTCTTACTGGCCTCATCGGTGACCCAGCCGACCTTTTCCGTCAGCTCAATGCCGGTAGGAACGCCCAGACCCAGACCATTGGCGGTTTCGTTCAGCATCTCGATGGTCATACGGCTGCCCAACTCATAGAAGAAGTAGTTACACGACACCTCCAGCGCCCGCTGGGCGTCCAGCTCGCCGTGGGTAACGCCGGGGTTGGACTTATAGATCAGACACATGGGAGAGAAGCCCGGGTACTTGGTGAAGACACCCTGATCCCGGATGATCTCGCCGGGGAGGTACAGGTATCTGCCGAAGAACTCACTCTTCGGGTTTGTACTACGGTGCTCCATAGCGGCGATCAGGGTACACATCTTGAAGGTGGAGCCGGGGGCGTAGTTGGCGCCGAAGGCGCGGTTGAAGAAAGGCTTCAAGGGGTCGGCTTCGATCTCGGCCCAGTCCTGGTTCATGGTGGCGAGGTTATAGGTGGGATAGCTGGCGCAGGCCAGGATCTCGCCGGTCTTGACTTTCATGACGATGACCGCCGCGCCCTCCGCGTCCAGGCCGTTACTCTCATCCTTGGAGGTGTTCTTCTCCGGGTCGGTCAGCTCCTTCATGATGTTGGCAAGAGAGTCCTCGGCGATGCCCTGAAGCTCCAGATCAATGGTGGTCTCCACGTTGTTTCCGGCGATGGGGGTGTAGACCTCGCCGGTTTTCTGATTCACGCGCCAGAACTGCTCGACGATGGTGCCGTCCTTGGAAACCACGTCCACGCGCTGGCCGTCGATGCCGTGGAGGTATTCCTCAAAAGCTTCCTCAAAGCCGGACTGGCCGATGTAGGCGTCCATGGAGTAGCCTTCATTCTCGTATTTTTCCCAGTCGGCGGCGTCCATGCCGCCCATGTAGCCCAGGATGTGGGCGCCGTATTTGGTATGATATTCCCGGACGGTGGAGGATTCCACCATCAGACCGGGGATGTTCAGCTCCAGAATGGCGGACAGATTCTCGTCGGAGATGTCCTGAATAAAGGTGTAGGTAGGCAGCTTGGAAATACCCCGAAGATCAAATTCGTAGCGCATACCGATGACGGCGCGGGCGTCCTCGTCCGACCAGCCTTCGGGAATATTATAGCGTTCCCGCAGCTTTTCAATGAGCAGCGGCGCGGTGATGTCCGAGTCCAGCGACCGGTCAACCATGAAGCTCTGGAAGTGGTTCTGCCATGAAGTGGCAAAATCGTTCAGAGTGTACTCAAAGGGGCGGGTCTTGCTCACGGGGAAATGGTCGTTGTAGCTCAGGTTCAGATCCCGGCACTTGTGTACGAGCGCGTACAGCGCTTCGTTGGTCTGGCCGTAGGACTCGATAACGTAGTGGTTGAACACCAGATCATAACTGGCGCGGTTGCCCACCAGAACGTTGCCGTTCCGGTCGAGGATATCGCCGCGGGCGGCACGGACGGTGGTAACGGTGGTGTATTTCGCGATGTTGTCGGTGTTGCCGTTGGTCTTGATGATCTGAAGATCAAAGAGCTTCAAGGCGAACAGCGCCAGAATCGTAATAAACAGAATTAAAAGCAGGATCGCGCGAAATCGGCTTATTCTTTCCATGTGGTTCCTCCAATAAGGCCAATTCTATTGATAAGCGGGTACAGCAGGATCATAACGCCGAAGCTGTAGCCGGCGGTGATCAGGAAGGAGAACACCCGGTCCCACCGTGTCAGCCCAAGGCCGATGCCCACGACGAACAGACCCATCTCGTAAATTGTCAGCGCGATACCGGCGCAGATGACGATGGAAGCTTTCGTGCGCCGCAGGTAGGCCTGCCGCAGCAGCGTAGCGATGATCCCGACGGCGCATAATAGGCCAATGCAGTAAGGCCCCGGCGCGGAGCCGGAAAAGTAGTAAATGGTGGACGCAAAAAGGACGAACAGACTTCCCACATCCACGCCCTCAATGACCGTGATCAGCAGAATGTACACCACCGGCAGATCGGTGGTCGCACCGAAGATGCTGACGCGGCTCATGATAACGTCCTGAATGGTCAGGAGCAGGATACCCGTCAGCACATACAGCGTCCATTTCAGCATCCGCTGCTTTTGCAGCTGGGTCACGTGGAACAGCCCGGAAAGGCTGTTTTGCCGGGGGTCGGGCTTGAATTCCGACTGTTTGGACAGTTTTCTTCTTGCCATGGCGCGTCCTCAGCCCACGGGGGTGGTCGGTTGGGTGGTGGCGGCGGTTTCGGACGGGGCGGTGGCAGTCTCGGAGCCTGTGGACGTGCCGGGGGTGGTCACGACCTCGGTGGTGTAGGCGGTGATGATGAAGACCTGCTCCAGGGAGTTAATGTCCGCGGCGGGGTCCAGGAGGGCGAATTTGGCGACGCCCGTTTCCTCATAGCCCGCGTCCACCACGGAGCCGATGATCAGGCCACGGGGGTACACCGTGGAACCGGAGGTCACCACCTGATCCTTATTGCGGATGATGGAGTCGGAGGGCAGGTAGTTCATTTGGAGCAATGTGTCGTTGCCGCTGGTGTAGCCGCCCTTGACCATGCCGTTGTAGCCGGAGGTGGAGATGGTGCCGGAAATTTCCAGCGTGGAGTCCAGAACGGTCTTGACGACGGCGTAGTTGACGCCCACCTCCGTTACCAGACCCACCACTTCGCCGTTGGCGGTGATGGCACACAGATTCTCCCGGATGCCCGCGTTGGTGCCCCGGTTGATGGTGAAGGTGCTCTCCCAGTCGGAGGAGCTCCAGCCGATGATATAGGCGTCCACCAGCTTGTAGTCCTCGTTGGTGGCCTTCAGATCCAGAAGCTTGCGCAGACGCTCGTTTTCACGGGCGACGGAGTCGGCCTGACGGGCGACGTCCTCCATCTGGGCGATGCGTTCCTCCAGAACCTTGTTTGCCGCGTCCAGAGCCTCGTAGCGGAACATATAGCTGTAGTATTTTTCCGCCGTGTTGGTCAGGGTGGTGCCCGCGGCGCGGAAGGGGGCGAGAACGCCCTGCACGATCACGCTGGGAAGGCTCTGGTTGGAAATGCCGCTGTAGATGGCCAGCGCTGCCGTCAGCAGCGCGGCCACCACCAGAATGATCTTCACTTTGGTACTGAACAGATTTCTCATATGGTATCCTCCATCACTTCCGGCGCTGTGCGGCAAAGGGTCTCATACAGCCGGCACACGGGAAGCCCCATTACATTATAATAGTCGCCCTCCAGCTTTTCGCAGAACAGCGCCGCGCCGCCCTGAATGCCGTAAGCACCGGCCTTGTCCATGGGTTCGCCGCTCTGGACGTATTTCTGAATCTCCTTCTCGCTGAGGGGACGGAAATGCAGGCTTGTCACCTCGGTGAAAGTCTCCGCCCTGTCCCCATACAGGATGGTGCAGCCGGTCATCACCTGATGATCCCGCCCGGAGAGAAGCCGGAGCATAGATGCCGCTTCTGCCTCACTGTGGGGCTTGCCCAGCACCTTCCCCTGACAGACCACGATGGTGTCCGCGGCGATGACGATGTCGCCTTCTTCCCGGCGGACGGCCAGCGCCTTTGACCGGCTGACCCGGGCAACTTCGTCAAAGGGCGGCTTTTCGGGGTCCATGGTTTCGTCAATGTCCGCCGCCCGGACGGTGAAGGGAATCCCAAAGAGGGACAGAAGCGCCTTTCGCCGCGGCGAGGCGGAAGCGAGAATGAGCTGCATAAGGTTCTCCTTTCGATGCGGAGGGATTTTATTCCACACCCCGTAAGTACAGTCCCCGGGTACACGCGCCGGGGTCGAGGGGTTCGGGGTTCATGTAATCGTTCAGCACGCGGTCAACTTCCTTGGAATTTTCCGTGGTGAAGTACAGCCGCGTCGCCCATAAGCCCAGCTTGGCAAGATCGTCCTGCCGGTCGAGCCAGCTCAGCTTCTTGCCGTTGAGCAGTACGCTGCGGCAGCTGTCGCCGTCCCGGATGACCGGGAACTCCGCGCCGGTCTTGTCGATCAGGCGGGTGGCTTTCAGATGGCAGGTGCATTCGTTGGTCTTGTTATGGATGAGGCAGTGCTCCGTCACCATCAGGGGCAGCCGCCCGTAGGCGATCAGCTCGGCGTTCACCGCCTTGCTCATGTCCCGGATCTGGGGCAGGGTCATTTCAAAGCTCACCGTGGCGGAAGCCATTTCCAGAGAACGCATGACGTTCATGGAGGCGGAGTTGAAGATGTTCAGGCCGAAATCCCCGTGAACCCGCATTCCGGCCTCCCGCACGGGGGCGATCAGGCCGAGATTGCCCACCAGCGCGTCCCGGACACCGGCGGCGCGGAGGACTTCCAGGCTCTTTTTGATCCGGGGCAGCTCCCCGTCGTGGACGATTCTGGGCAGCACCGCAGCCACTCGTCCCCGCTGCACCAGCCGGGCGCAAAGCTCCCCGTCGGCGAGCAAGATGTGGATGGGAACGTACAGCAGTGTGGTTTCCAGATCTAACAGCATGGGGGTCAGCTGCTCCCGGGAGGTGACCTGAATGGTCAGGCCGGGCAGACCCGAGGGGCCTTTGTATTCCGGCACGGGCTTGGGCTTACGCAGGGTCTGCTCCTCTCGCCGGGCGCGGATGGCGGTGAGCTGGTTCAGCACGTCCCGGCGCATGGCGTTGATGGCGGAAGCGGAGATAATGAGACCGGGATCCACCCGGGTGCGCACCTCCACGCACCGGTAGGGCGTGCCGCCGGTCTTGGAGACCCGCTGTGCGAGCATTGCCCCGGTGAGGGAAATGTTCTGGGCGCGTTCCGGCACGGGGCCGTCGGAGCGGCATGTCCGACCCTCCGGGTCGGTGGCGATGACGCAGCTGCCGTCCACGGTGACCACGGCCTGAAAGCGGATATCCACAAGGGGGGTCTCCCCTGCCTCATAGGATTGCCGTGCGGCCTGAAGCCATTTTCCGTCGTCGTCGTTCTCCTGCCGCACGCCGAACATTTTGGTATCCACCCTGCTTGTATAGTAGCCGTCGGTGAAGCCCTGACGGTTGAAGGCGGCGTACAGGGCGTCCATCATGGGCTTGGTGACGGTCATCTCGTCCAGCGCCTTGCGGTAGACGGCGGTGACGGTGGCCACGTATTCCGCCCGCTTCATCCGGCCTTCCAGCTTCAGGGAAACGACCCCCATTTCCTGCAATTCCCGCAGATAGGGAATCAGGCAGTTGTCTTTCAGACTCAGGGGGTATTTTTCCTGCCAGTGGGTGTAGCCGTAGCTCTGGCGGCAGGGCTGGGCGCAGCGGCCCCGGTTGCCGGAGCGGCCGCCGATCATGGCGGACATGTAGCACTGGCCGGAATAGCACATGCACAGCGCGCCATGGACGAAGACTTCAATTTCAATGGGAGAGTTGGCGCAGATGTAGCGGATTTCCTCCCGGCTCAGCTCCCGGCTGAGGACGACTCGCTTGATACCCATGGCGGCGCACAGCAGCACGCCGGGCAGAGAATGGACGGTCATCTGGGTGCTGCCGTGGATGGGAACGCCGGGGGCGATCTGACGGCACAGCTGCACCACGCCTAAGTCCTGCACGATAAAGGCATCAATATTATTCTGCGCGGCATAGCGGATCAGCTCCGCCGCCTCGGTCATCTCCCGGTCGGAGACGAGGGTGTTGAGGGTCAGGTGCACCTGCACGCCCCGGACATGGCAGTATTTAATGGCATCCACCAGCGTCTGGGGAGTAAAGTTTTTCGCGCTTTGCCGCGCGTTGAACGCGCCGCAGCCGAGGTAGACGGCGTCAGCGCCGTTCTGAACGGCCGCGCGCAGAGCCTCCATTGACCCGGCGGGCGCCAATAATTCCAGCATAAGCTCTCTCTCCAAAATTCGGTTTCGGGGCAGACCCCCGCACAATAATATATCGTACAGTATAGCACAAAGAAACGAAAAGTTCCACCCCCGAAGGGAGAATTCAAGAAAAATTCAAGGGAACTTCATATTCAGAAGGCGATTCCCGGGGCAAACGCAAGGAAGATTTTCCAGATTCGCCCCAATTCCCCAAAATGTTCAAGAATAATTCAAAAACAACCTATTGACATTTCTGGCACTCTGCGGTATAGTGTGCTTAGCACTCAGAGAGATGGAGTGCTAAAGATAAAGTGAGAAGGAGGGATACAATGGAACTGACAGAGCGGAAAAAGAAGGTTCTGCGGTCGGTGGTGGATTTGTATATCCGCACGGCGGAACCGGTGGGCTCCAAGGCCATTACCGAGCTGCCGGACATGAAGTATTCCTCCGCGACCATCCGCAACGAAATGGCGGAGTTGACCACCATGGGTTATCTGGAGCAGCCCCACACCAGCGCGGGCCGCATCCCCTCCGCCGCCGGTTACCGGCTGTACGTTGACGAGCTGATGATGGATTACCGCCTGTCCATTGACGAAACGAAGTCCATCAGCAGCGCCATTGAGGAAAAGATGCAGCGGGTGGATAAAATGGTGGAAAAGGTGGCAAAGCTGGTGTCTCAGGCCACCGATCTTCCCGCCATCTCCGCAGCGTCCCGACAGGGCAGCGCCTGCGTCAAGCGGTTCGACCTGATCCTGGCCGGACAGGGAAGCTTCATTCTGGTGCTGATGCTGGGCGGCGAGCAGGTGGTAAACAAGCTCATCAAGCTGCCGGTAAACGTCAGCGAAACGGATCTGAAGCTCCTGAGCGCGGTGCTGAACGCCAGCATGACGGACATTCCCCTTGAGGACTTCACCGCCGAGCTGATGGAAAAGGTCATGCGTTCGGCGGGCGCGGCGGCAAGTCTGGTGCCGGTGATTCTGGACTTCACCCAGGAGACGCTGAAAAACAGCGATTCCACCAGAGTGGCCGTCACCGGTCAGGCAAGACTGTTGAGTTTGCCGGAATACCGGGACGTGGACAAAGCCCAGCGGGTGATGGATTCCATCGACGAAGAGGCACTGGCAAACCTTCCCGCCGTCATGGAGGGCGCCAACGGCACGAAGGTGCTGGTAGGCCCCGAAAACGTGGCGGATGAGCTGAAGGATACCTCCGTTGTGATGACCAAGTTTGACATCGGCGACGGAATGCAGGGCATGATCGGCGTGGTCGGCCCCACCCGGATGGATTACGCAAAGGTAACGGCGCGCCTGAGCTACTTCGCCGAGAGCCTGAGCAAGATGTTCGGCAAGCCCGAGCAGCCCCAGCAGCCAAAGCTGCCGGAGCCGCCGAAGGAAGGATAGAATCAAACAGGCAGGGCTGGGGAAAATCCCCGAACCGCAAAATCGGAGATTTTCCCCCACCCTGCAAATGGACAGGAGGTCACAGACGTGGCAAAAAAGGAAACAGAAGAAGTAAAGAAGAAAGCCCCGGAGGAAACCCCACAGGAAGCTGTGGAGGAAACCCCGAAGGAGAAGACTCCCGAGGAACCGAAGCAGAAGGATGCCAACCCCTGGGAGGAAAAATACAATTCCGAGCATGACGCCCGGCTGCGTCTGGCAGCGGAATATGATAATTTCCGCAAGCGCACCACGAAGGAAAAGGAGCAGTCCTACGGCAACGGCAAGGCCGACGCCGTAACGAAGATGCTTCCCATCTACGACAATCTGGAGCGCGCGCTGAACCAGCCCACGGAAGACGCCGCCTACAAAAAGGGCGTGGAGCTGACCATGACGGAGCTGCTGAAGATCCTGAATGGTCTCGGCGTGGAGGTTTTCGGCGAGGTGGGCGACACCTTCGACCCGAATCTGCACAACGCCGTGATGCATCTGGACAGCGAGGAGCATGACGAAAACGTCATCACGCAGGTGTTCCAGAAGGGCTTCAAAATGGGCGATAAGATCGTCCGGTTCGCCATGGTGCAGGTGGCAAACTAAAAACGTAAACAATTTAGCTTTAATATATTAGGAGGAAAACATTATGTCTAAGATTATCGGTATCGACCTTGGTACTACCAATTCCTGTGTTGCTGTTCTGGAAGGCGGCGAGCCTGTTGTCATCGCCAACGCCGAAGGCAACCGTACTACCCCCTCTGTTGTTGCATTTTCCAAGACCGGCGAGCGTATGGTCGGTCAGGTGGCAAAGCGTCAGGCCGTGACCAACGCTGACCGCACCGTGTCTTCCATCAAGCGTCACATGGGTGAAAATTATCACGTCACCATCGACGGCAAGGGCTACACCCCTCAGGAGATCAGCGCCATGATCCTGCAGAAGCTGAAGGCGGACGCCGAGGCTTATCTGGGTCAGCCGGTCACCGAAGCCGTCATCACCGTCCCCGCTTACTTCTCCGACGCACAGCGTCAGGCGACGAAGGACGCCGGTAAGATCGCGGGTCTGGACGTGAAGCGTATCATCAACGAGCCTACCGCAGCCGCTCTGGCTTACGGCCTCGACAAGGAATCCGAGCAGAAGATCATGGTTTATGACCTTGGCGGCGGCACTTTCGATGTGTCCATTCTGGACATCGGCGACGGCGTCATCGAGGTTCTGGCCACTGCCGGCGACACCCATCTGGGCGGCGACGACTTCGACCAGAGAATCATGGACTATCTGGTTGCCGAATTCAAGAAGGCTGAGGGCATCGATCTGTCGAAGGACAAGGTCGCCATGCAGCGCCTGAAGGAAGCTGCCGAGAAGGCCAAGATCGAGCTGTCCGGCGTGACTTCCACCAACATTAACCTGCCTTATATCACCGCCGACGCCACCGGCCCCAAGCATCTGGACGTGACCCTCACCCGGGCAAAGTTCAACGAGCTGACCGCCGATCTGGTGGAGCGCACCATGAAGCCCGTCCGTCAGGCCATGTCCGACGCGGGTCTGAGCGCTTCCGACATTCAGAAGGTGCTGCTGGTTGGCGGCTCCACCCGTATCCCCGCCGTGCAGGATGCCGTTAAGACCATCACCGGCAAGGAAGGCTTCAAGGGCATCAACCCCGACGAGTGCGTGGCCGTTGGCGCTGCCATTCAGGGCGGCGTGCTCACCGGCGACGTGCAGGATATCCTGCTGCTGGATGTCACTCCTCTGTCCCTGGGCATTGAGACCATGGGCGGCGTGTTCACCCGTCTGATCGACCGGAACACCACCATCCCCACCCACAAGAGCCAGATCTTCTCCACCGCCGCGGACGGCCAGACCTCCGTTGAGGTTCATGTCCTGCAGGGCGAGCGTGAGATGGCTGCCTACAATAAGACGCTGGGCCGCTTCCAGCTCACCGGCATTGCTCCCGCACCCCGGGGCGTGCCTCAGATCGAGGTTTCCTTCGACATCGACGCCAACGGCATCGTGAAGGTCTCCGCCAAGGATCTGGGCACCGGCAAGGAGCAGAACATCTCCATCACCGCTTCCACCAACCTGAGCAAGGAAGACATCGACAAGGCCGTTCATGAGGCTGAGCAGTACGCCGCCGAGGATAAGGCCCGCAAGGACGAAGTGGACACCCACAACGCCGCCGACCAGACCGTCTACCAGACCGAGAAGACCCTGAACGAGCTGGGCGACAAGATCGACGCTTCCGAGAAGGCTTCCATCCAGTCCGCCGTTGACCACCTGAAGGAAGTCAACAAGGGCACCGACATCGAGGCCATCAAGAAGGCCACCGAGGAAGTCCAGCAGGCGTTCTACAAGGTTTCCGAGAAGCTGTATCAGCAGGCGAACCCTCAGGGCGGCGCACAGCCCGGCGGGAACACCCAGAAGCCCGGCGACGACGGTGTCGTTGACGCCGACTACGAGAGTGTTGACTAAATCCGAATGCCTAAGGGGCGGCAAACGCCGCCCCTTCTCGGCATATTTTCCTGAGTTGGCAGTTGAAAGTTGACAGCAGCAAAGGTTGCTGCATTTTATACGAGTTTTTAATAAGACGCTTAAAAGCGTTTTATTAGGCCGCAGGACTGCGGCCAGCGGCCACTGCCGCTAAAAACGAAGTCAATACATTTCTTACCGCCGCCCAGGCGGTCTGCCGTGGAACGGCAGAATAAAATGATGAAATCATTTTATTAAGAAATAGTATTATCCATGGCTGTCAGCTGTCCACTGTCAACTGTGGAAGCTCTGAGTGAGAGATTCCAGATAATGAGGTGAATTGAGTATGGCAGATGCAAAAAGAGATTACTATGAGGTGCTGGGCGTCAGCAAGGACGCCAGCGCCGACGACATAAAGAAGGCCTACCGCAAGGCCGCCATGAAGTACCACCCCGACCGTAACCCCGGCGACAAGACAGCCGAGGAAAAATTCAAGGAGGCCGGGGAAGCCTACGAAGTCCTGTCCGACGCTGACAAGCGCGCGCGGTACGACCAGTACGGTTTTGCCGGAGTTGACCCCAACTTCGGCGCGGGGGCAGGCGGCGCTGGCTACGGCGGCGCAGGCTTTGGCGGTTCCGGATTCGGCGGATTTGACGGCTTCGGCGATCTGGGGGATATTTTCGGCGAGTTCTTCGGCGGCGGCCGCAGCCGCGGCTCCCAGCAGAACGCGTCCCGCCGGGGCGAAAACGTCATGGCGCGGCTGGAGCTGACCTTCGAGGAAGCGGCCTTCGGCTGCGAAAAAGAGGTTGCTGCCCAGCGGATTGAGAACTGCCCCAACTGTAAGGGTACGGGCAGCGCCGACGGCGTGATCGAGACGTGCAGCCAGTGCCACGGCACCGGTCAGGTGCGTTCCGTGCAGAACTTCATGGGCATGCAGATGCAGTCCACCACCGCCTGCCCCACCTGCGGCGGCCGGGGCAAGGTCATCAAGAATCCCTGCACCACCTGCCGCGGCAAGGGCAAGGTGCGCAAGACCAACCGGGTCAAGGTGAAGATCCCTGCAGGCGTGGATGCCGGACAGAGCGTCCGTGTCCGGGGCGAGGGCTGCGTGGGCGTGGGCGGCGGCCCGAACGGCGACCTGCTGGTGGAAATTTCCATCCGGCGGCACCCGATCTTTACCCGGAACGGGACGGACGTGTTGTGCGAAGTCCCCATCACTTTCACGCAGGCGGCGCTGGGCGCGACCATTCAGGTGCCCACGCTGGACGGCAAGGTGGATTATGAGATTCCCGAGGGCACCCAGACCGGCCGGGAGTTCATTCTGCGGGAGAAGGGCATTCCCGAGGTGGGCAACACCCGCCGCCGGGGCAACGAGCGCTTCACGGTGGTGGTAGAGACTCCCACCAGACTGACGAAGGAGCAGAAGGATCTTCTGCGCCAGTTGGACGGAAGCGTGGATCAGTCCCCCAAAAGGAAGAAATTTCTCAACAATCTGAAAGACTTCTTTGGATAAGCCTAAAAAAGGCAGGACAGCCACTTGCGGCTGTCCTGCCTTTTGTGTATAATGGGAGAAAGATTTTCCAAAAAGGAGGCTTCCGCCATGAAACGTGAGGACTACATCAGCTGGGACGAATATTTTATGGGCATCGCCATGCTTGCGGCGAAGCGCAGCAAGGACCCCAACACGCAGGTCGGCGCATGCATCGTCTCCCAGGACAATATCATCATCTCCACCGGCTATAACGGTATGCCCAAGGGCTGTTCCGACGACGAGTACCCATGGGAGCGGGACGGCGACCAGACCAAGTACCCCTACGTCGTCCACGCGGAGCTGAACGCCGTGCTCAACGCCAACGGGCGGGACCTGCGGGGCAGCAAGCTGTATGTGGCGCTGTTTCCCTGCAACGAGTGCGCCAAGGCCATCATCCAGAGCGGCGTAAAGGAGGTCTACTACCTCTCGGACAAATACGCGGACACTCTGGCGACCATGGCGTCCAAGCGGATGATGGATTCCGCCGGTGTCCGGTATATCCAGATGCGCACCGAGATCAAGTCCATCACGCTGGACTTTACCCCGGAGGAAGACAGGCGGTAAAAGGAGAACGGGATGCTGCGACGAATTTTGTTTGCGATCAATCTGCTCCGGGCGATGCCCGCGTACTGCGCCGTGTGCCTTTCCGGGGCGAAGAAGCTGATCTGCGCGGAAACGGAAGGCTATATGTGGTTTCTGGAAACCTATGACGGCGACCGTTTTTTCCTTCGCTTTGCATGGCTCATGTGGCGCTATGACTGTTATCGGAGCCATGTGGTTTTCCGGTGCAGTCAGGCTTCCGCCATGTGCAGCTATCTCATAAGGCTGCTTTATCCGCCCAAGAAGGACATGGAACTTCTGGGACAGATCGGCGAAGGACTGGTGATCTACCACGGCCACGGAACGGTGATCGCACCTTACAGCATTGGAAAGAACTTCTCCGTCTATCAGGGTGTCACCATCGGACGAAACGCGAAGCCGGGGCGGGAGATCAATAACCCCATCATTGGCGACAACGTGACGGTCTTCACCAACGCGGTGGTCGCCGGGGGCATTACCATCGGGGACAACGTCACCATCGGCGCGGGTGCCGTGGTGATGAAGGACGTTCCCGCCAACAGCATCGTCATGGGAAATCCCTGCGTCATCCGGGAAAAGCAGCCCTCCGGTGTTTGAGAATACAGATACATACGAAACATCCGGTTGTCACACGACAGCCGGATGTCAACGTGTCAAAAACCTCGCAGAGGAAAGCAGCCCGCAGGCGGCCAGGGCGTGCGCGCAGCAGACTGTCAGATCCTTTATTTCAAAAGGTCTTTGGTCTTCTGAAATAAGCGAAAAAGCACGCCGAAGCGTGCTTTTTCTGGTGACCCGCCGGGGATTCGAACCCCGGACCCACTGCTTAAAAGGCAGTTGCTCTGCCAACTGAGCTAGCGGATCAGATTTGGCTGGGATGGCCGGATTTGAACCGACGAATGCCAGAGTCAAAGTCTGGTGCCTTACCGCTTGGCGACATCCCAATGTTGGCGCGGCGCCCTTCGGCCGGACACACAGAGCATTATAACATGCTTTGCACCGTTTGGCAATCCTTTTTTTGCGAATTTTGCGGTTTCATCCGTTCTTTCTTCCCCGATGGCCGCCCCGGAAGATTGGGACTTGAAACCTTCGCCGTTTTGCGCCATAATAACAGCAAATCCCGAATCTGGAGGAACCTTCATGAACATTCAAGATTGGACACTGTACTATGACAACTTCGGGCCTTTGTCCTGTCAGGCGCCCTGCACCATGTACAGCGTGCTCTATGACCACGGAAAAATCCCTGACCCCTTCTACGGCACAAACGAGCGGGAGCTGCAATATCTGGCCGAAAAGGACTGCGTCTTTGAATCCGTCTTTTCCACCCCGCCCGCTCTGCTCACGCGGGAACATATCGAGCTGGTATTTCATGGGCTTGACACCATCTGCCATATTTACCTGAACGGCACCCTGCTGGGCAAGGTCAAAAATATGCACCGGGAGTACGTCTACGAGGTCAAGCCCCTGCTGACAGCCGGGGAAAACACCCTCCGGCTGGAATTCAAGTCCCCCCGGCGCTACTTCGCCCAACAGCAGCACAAGCACTACCTGTACATGAACGACGGCGACACCCTCCCCGGTGCCGCCCATCTGCGCAAGGCCATGTACCAGTCCGGCTGGGACTGGGGTCCCACCCTGCCAGACATGGGCATTTTCCGGGGCGTGGAGCTGAAGGGCTGGAACGTGGACCGTTTCGACGGCGTGGCCGTCCGCCAGCACCACGAAAACGGCAGCGTCTCGGTGGAGCTGGATGTGACCACCAAATGTCACGCCGGGTGCGAGATCTACGCAGACTTCGACGGCAAGCGCGTTCTCCTGAAAAACGGCCACGGCATTCTCCAAGTGGATAACCCGAAGCTGTGGTGGGCAAGAGGCTACGGCGACCAGCCCCTTTATGATCTGGATGTGGAGCTGGTTTGCGGCGGCGAGGTCATCGACCGCTGCCACAAGCAGCTCGGCCTGCGCACCCTCACCGTCAGCACGGAGCCGGACGCGGACGGCAAGGGCAGCGAATTCTGCTTTGTGCTGAACGGCGTGAAAATTTTCTCCATGGGCGCAAATCTGGTTCCCATGGACAATTTGCTCAGCCGCATCACCGACCAGCGGTGGGAAACCATCGTCCGTCAGGCTGTGGACGCCAACTTCAACACCCTGCGGGTCTGGGGCGGCGGGTACTACCCCGACAGCCGCTTCTACGAGCTGTGCGATCAATACGGCCTGCTGGTGTGGCAGGACTTCATGGTCGCCTGCGCCAACATCTATCTGACGTCGGAGATGGCCGAGGAGTTCACCCAGGAAGCCATTTGCAACCTGAAGCGGCTGCACCATCACGCTTCCCTCGCCCTGCTGTGCGGCAACAACGAGATGGAAAGCGGTGTCATCAACTGGGGCTCCCGGGACAACCAGCTGGTGCGGGACGATTACACCCGCCTGTACGGCCATCTGCTGCCGGAGCTGTGCGAGACTTATGCGCCGGACACCTACTACTGGCCGTCCAGTCCCTCCTCCGGCGGCGGTTTTGACGACCCGGACAACCCCGCCAAGGGCGACACCCACTACTGGGAGGTCTGGCACGGCGGCGTCCCCTTCACCACCTACCGTCAGAAACGCTTCCGCTTCTGCTCCGAGTATGGCTTCGAGAGCTTCCCCTCCATGAAGACCATCCGCACCTTTGCCCGGGAGGAAGACCTGAACTGCTTCTCCCGCGTCATGGAGAACCATCAGAAGTGCCGGGGCGGCAACGGGAAGATCCTGCGGTACCTGGCGGACAATTACCTGTATCCTGCCGCTTTCGAGAATCTGGTGTACGCGTCCCAGCTGCTTCAGGCGGACGCCATCAAATACGGCGTGGAACACTTCCGCCGTCAGCGGGGGTACTGCATGGGCTCTACCTACTGGCAGTTCAACGACTGCTGGCCGGTGGCCTCCTGGTCCAGCGTGGACTGCTTCGGGCGCTACAAAGCACTGCACTACGCCGCCCGGAAGTTCTACGCCCCCGTGGCCATGGGCCTGTTTCTGGAAAACGGGGCGCTCACCGTCAACATTGCCAACGAGACCCGTGCCGGTTTCCGCGGCCACATTCATCTGGCCATGTGCCGGGGGAATCTGACCGTGCTGGACGGGCTTCGCCGGGATGTGGAGGTGGAAGCGCTGTCCTCCCGAGATGTGCTGACCTACCGCGTGGACAGCCGCGACCCCTACGACACCTTCCTGTATGCCGACCTGTACGATGAGCAGGGCCGCTTCCTTATGCGTCAGGTGGAACTGCTGGTGCCTGCCAAGCATTTCCAGTGGCGCAAGCCGGCGTTTGACGTCCGGATCGCCCCCGTCCCCGGTGGGGCGGAAATTTCCGTTCAGGCCGATGTATTTGCCAAGGGCGTTTTTCTGGACTTCCGGGACTTTGACTGCGTTCTGTCCGACAACTTCTTCGCTCTCACCGCCCCCGCGCCCTACCGCGTGACGGTGCAGACCTCCCGCAGCGTGGAGGAGCTGGAACAGAATCTGACCATCAAGTCCGTGTATGACATCCGCTGACCGGTAAGGTCTGCGGACATCCCGGTAAAAACCGGGCGGGGCATATCGCCGCATTGCTGCGCGATATGTCCCGCTCTTTTTTTGCAATCTGTCGAAATTTGTGCTACGCTATCGGTGGTGCTACCAGTACCCCGGTAGGCGGTTCCCCTCAATTTTTTCGGGGGTGATGCTTCTTTTGCCCCCGATCGTAAACGAGAGGGGGTGACAGGTATGGATGTTACATGGGAAGGAATTTTCCAATTCTGCATGCTCATTGCTGCTGTCATTGCCCTGGTTCTCCAGGCAAATAACAAGAAGAGATAACCGCTGCCCTCCAAAGTAACGATTATCTCTTCGTAACGCATGGGGGAGCCGTCCTACTGGTAGCACCCCTGTATCCATACTATATCCCAAATCTTTCATTTTGTCAACTGCCCTGCCTTCCGGCAGGGCTTTTTTATTGCGAAGGAAACCCCCGCCGCGCGGTCATGCCGCACGGCGGGGGTCAAATTTCATTTTCCGGGCTGTTTATTTCTCCGCCGCGGCGATGTAGTCGTTCCCATAGCAGAAGATATGTCCGCCGATCTGTCCCCAGATGTTGCTGTTGGTGGGCTTCGTGGCGAAATACACCACTTCCTTCGGCAAGATATAGGGGCCGTAGATCGCTCTTTCGATGGCCTCGTACTGCGCCTGGAAGGGTTCCGCCTTGTCCAGACGGGGCACGGAACGGAACTGTCCCTGCCCGTAGATCACGTCATGGAGGTTATCAGGGAAGCTGTCGGAGGCGATCCGGTTCAGCGCCACCTCCGCGACGGCCTGCTGGCCTTCGGCGCATTCGCCCTGGGCTTCTACCCAGACGACCTTCGCCAGGAGCTTGATATCGTCCTGGCTCAGCGTAATATCGGCGTACCGCGGCTCGCCCCGTTCGGGCTCCTCCTCGTAGTAAATGAAGGGTTCCTCCGGCATGGCGCTCTTGTCGTAGATCCACGCGCCGTCGTAGCCCAGCAGAATGTCTTCCGGGTTAAAGCCTTCCTCGAAGCCTTTTTTCAGCTGCCAGAAGTCGTAATTGTCCCGGTTGGAGTCATTGACGATGATCTTCCCATTTTCATTGATGCCGGCGAGAACGATGAAGTGCTGGGAATTGGTGAAGATGGAGTTGTGGTTCATCAGCACGATGGCGACCTGCCCCTCCTGCAGCGCCTTGTAGACAACGTGCCAGTTCGCTGCCTTCTTACAGGCAAGCTGAAGCGTCTTGTTGCCGTATTCCAGCCGGGCAATGTTATTGATCGCCCGTCCGCCGAAATAGTGCGCCAGCTCGTCGGGGGTGTATTCATGGTCGGTCAGGTAGCTCGCCACCATGGCCAGAGAAACGATGCTGCATCCGCTGGTCGCAATGGTGCCGCTGCCGTACATGGTGTAGGGGTAGTCGTTCTGGAAATACTGCGGAATAGTGGAAATGACCGTCTTTTCCTCGCTCTGCGTCTCCTCCGGGACGTCCTCTCCGGTGGTCTTCGAAGCTGCTTCCTCGGTAACTGCGGGAGCCGTCTCCTCGACGGCCGCCGTCGGTTCCGCAGGGGCCTTCACCTCCGCGGGGATGTACAGGTATTGCAGCACGAGTCTGCAATCCTCGTCCTGCGCCACGTCGGCATAAATCTCACAGAGCCAGTTTTCAAGCCCGCTGTCGGCAATGGCGAAGCTTCCTTCCTCTCCTGTTACGTACCAGCCGTAAAAAACAAATCCGTCAGGGGTCTTCTGCGCGGCATCCTCCCGCAGACCCGCCATCTGCGCCTCATTCGGCACGGCGTAGGTCGTGATCCGGATATCGCCGGGAACCGCGTTTTCCGGAATGCCCGCACGTACCACTTCGCCAACAGACGCGGCGGTGGCAGGGAGGGCGGCGATGCCGCAAAGAAGCGTCAGCGAAAGCAGAACCGCAGTCAGCCGCCGGCAATTTCCATGTACGCGCATTCATTCGCCCCCCGTCTGTAAAAAGCGTTCCGCGCCCCCGCGCGGCGGGGTACGGATGCGTATATAAACACGGGTACAGTATAAAGCATTTTTTGTCAAAAGTCAAGATATGTCGAAGGAGGGAAACCGTTCTCCCCGAACGAATTTTCCAAAAAGCGCGGTCTGTCTATTTCCTTTTCCAACTGTGGGATATCCACCGGGCCGAGCAGCCCAGCAGCGCTCCCAGCGTGTTCATGATGACGTCGTCCACCTCGCATCTTCCCAGACTGTAACGGTACTGCAAATATTCAATTCCCGCCGAAAAAAGGCACGCCAGCACGACCGTGACGGGGACGGACAGCTTCCATTTCCCCAGCACGAACGGCAGGGACAGCCCGATGGGGAAAAACAGCAGAACATTCATCAGCATCGACCGGTACAGTTCCGGCTGCTCTCTGGCCTCCCGGAAGCTCTGAAATGGAACAAGCACAGCTTCCGCCGTTTCTTCCCCTCTTGCGCAGACCGTCATATAGAAGATCACCGCCGCGATCCCGGCAAAAACGGCCGCGTTGAGTATCCGCCACCGCCTGCTGCCCTGCTCCCTGTTCCCCAGATATCCCCACAGCACCGCCGCCAGGATCATGAAGATCATGATCCTGTGCAGCGGCTGTATATAAATCAGCCATAATAATTTACTCATGCATTTGTCCTATTCCGAGGTCTTGCTCCGCTCCTGTAGTCAGCGGCATTCCAGCCAAGTGCGATAATCCACTTCAACGAAATCGATATCGCCCGGCCGCTCATAGAAATATGCATCCTCTATCATCAGATTCTCATGAGAATGAATATAGTCAGACGGTATCTTGGGAACTAAAATTTCCTGCTTCTGGTTCTCCATGCATGCCGTAATATAGTCTCTTTTTGCTTTATCGATATCATATATTCTGTAATATGTTACAAGCAGCGAAGCCGCCAACAGTACAGCAATGCATCCAGCAGCATCAATACGCCTGCTGCCAGAGGCACGAAATACGTCCGCATAATTCACTGCGGCAAGCATTGCCAGAACGATATACGAGTGGAAAAGGCATCGGTATCCTATTGGGTATACGACCAACAGCGGAGATACAGCAAATAATCCGAGGAAGAAAAGCACAAGCGACAGCGTGCGTAGTCTCGTTTTTTCCATTTTCACGATCACATAAAGGACCAATCCCAAATACCCAAACGTTATTGCCACATTCAGAATTGCCATCAGGGTACTGATTTTTATGGAAAAACAGCGAGTCAGTACGTAAAACGCACCTGAATATATCGGGAAAGTCAGCAGCATCGCCATAATGATATGGCTTCTCTTCTGTTTTTTGCAATGCGCCAGCATCATAATGCTGGTAACCACCCACAACGCAACGGCTCCCACATATTCTTGACAAATCTGCATTGTATTTGCTGCTACGGATACCAGCAAAACGCGGAGATTTCCCAGATTCAGTTTTTGATAGTCGTCAAAACCCGTCGTTATTGAAAAAAATCGCGGGATCAGGAAAATAGTCAGGAGTCCCAGAGAAGTCCCCACCCAGCATAGCGAGGCTTGCATAACATTTCTTTTTTTGTAAATACAATACGCCAAAATGCCGCACACAAGTGTAAAGTTGATAATTGCACTGTGTTCAGCAAACAGTTCCCCGCCTCCACCTATCAAAAATACCGCAATTATGTCCATCCATCCCTGCCTTCTGTCTGAAAACAGGAAGCTGTATGCCAAATACAAACTGCACAAAATCGGGGGTGCATAATTACAGAATCCGCTTGTCCACGAAAAGGTCTGCGCAAAAAGCTGTGGTGCCATAGCAATAAGCAGCAGAAACACTATATTTTCATTTTCTCCACCGGAAACACTGTCAACAATTCTGGTCATAAAGAGTCCAATCAGCAAAAATGTCAGTGCTTTCACCGCACTCCGGATAACAGGATGCTGCACCAGATACAGCACCGTAAGATTACCAAGCAGCCGGCCGTTGCCATAATGCAGCACATAATCTACGTTTTCCTGAAAAGAGGACAAGTTCAGGCTCCCCAAAAGGTAATCATCCACGACCAAAGGAGACAGCATAGCAACACTGTAGAATAAACAAAAAAACAGAAAATATTTCAATATCCGATGCCAAAGTATATGCTTCATATGCAAAGATCTCCCCTTTTTTGAATTTGACATTTCCCGCTCATTCTTTCAATAAACTGGAAGCTCTCCTAATCTCCCGGGCAATTTTTCACTTCCTTCTCAATATCCGGTTTGCCGCGCTTTCCAGCAGCCCGCGGAGGTACTGGAATTCGCTCGTCTTAAAATAAACCAACAGCAGCAGACCGTTGGATAGCGCCAGAGCGAGCAGCGCCTTCACACCAAAGCTCAGCAGCATATTTTCCAGCGACACCAGTGAAACCGCATACCACGTTCCAGCGGCAACCAGAACGGAAACCACAATCTCCCGCCCCTCCCGGACAGCGTATCTGGCAAAGGAGACCTCGAATACGTCCCGGCAGACAAAATAGGGCTTTGCCCAGAAGGACAGGGCAAGGAAACTGACCAGCGTGCCAAACAGAACACCGGCAATGCCGTACCGCTTTGCCAGAACGATAGAGATCACCATGTTTGCAATGGCTTCCGCCATCGGGATAAACCGGTCCGGGTAATACAGCCCGGCCGCGTTTTTGGCAATGTCGATCCCGGAGTTGATCCCCTTGAAATAGTATATCGCAACTGCCAGAATCAGAATGGCCTTTGTCAGCACAAAGTCCTGCCCCAGCCAGATCGCGACGAACGGCTCTACCAGACACAGCAGGCAGGTCGCCGTGAACGTATACAGCCAGTAGTTGATAAAATCTACCCGCTTGTACACTTCGTATGCCCGCTCCTTCGTTTCGCTTGCGATCAGGTTGCCCATGCTGGCTGTAACACCGCTGGAGAAGGTGGTCACAAACCCGGAAACAGAAGTGATCAGGGTCGTGTAATTGCTGTACATACCCACGGCGGTCACGCTGACCAGCGAGGAAATAACCAGATTGTCGGAACACTGGGAAATGATATAGCCCACCTTCCCCAGAAAAAGCGCCTTGATGTTTGCAAACAGGCTCTTGCGGACTTCGGGGTCAAGCTTCCGGACGTTCTTGTCCTTCAGATATGGATACCGCCTGTCAACAATGCGGCAGAAAATCAGGTTCTTGACAATGGTCGTGCCGATGTCAACAGCAAGGTACAGAATATAATTCTGCGCAAAATACAGTATCAGCACCTTCAGCACCAGCACCACGATCTGCGCAATGGTGCTTGCGATGGTATAAAGATACTTATTCTGGTCCGAGGTGTTCAGCGTCGTTTTATGGACCCACAAATAGGAGGACACCGAACCAAGCAGGAACAGCCAATACACGAGATTGGCATCCGGCGCGGTATTGTCTTTCAGGAAGAATGGAAGCAGCGGGTAAAATGCTATCCCGATCGCAGCCGTTCCTATCGCCAGTGCGCGGTAAGTATACTTGAAAAACCGCATCAGCGATTTGACCTGTTCAATATCGTTTTCCGCCAGAGGTTTATACAGCGCATAACCGATCGCCAGTCCTATACCGGACTCCGCCAGCGAGAAAATGGTCAGGATGTTGCTCATCAGGCCGTTGATGCCCAGATATTCCACGCCCACACTGTAGATCAGGACCCGCCGGGACAGGAACCCCAGCAGAATCACGATCAGCTGCGAGGCAAACGATACCACTGTATTTGTGACAGATTTCTGCGTTCTGGACCCTTTCACTTTTTGATCTCCTTAGCTTAGACATTGGGAAAGCGCCGTCTGACGGCACAGTCATGTTCGTATGCTTCACCGCGAATGGTTCCGCAGGGGTCGCTCTTCCGTCTTCCTTTTCATTCTTCCAGAATCCGGAAAACCCGCTGAATTTCCCCCTCGTTTCCCTTTCCCTCGGACTGCTGGTACTGGCGGATATGGGCATACAAAGCAGGGTCGCGCATCAGACGCAGAATTCCCTCCGCTACGGCCTCCGGGGTCATTTCCACCACAAGGCCGTTTTCACCCTGTACCATCTGGTCATATACGACGTCAAAATTGGTTGCCACGCAGGGGCGGTTCAGAATTCTGGCCTCGGTCAGCGTCAGGCAGTAGCCCTCAAAGCGGGAAGTCTGTACGTAAATATCTCCCGCTTTCATATAGGGGTAGGGGTTTGCCTGCACTCCCAACAGAATGAAATCCTTCTGCAAACCATATTGGCCGATCTTTTCTTCCAGCATTTTTCGCTCCGGGCCTTCACCGCAGACCATCCAGGTAAAGTCTGCGCCGCGTTCCTTCAGAATATGGGCGGCTTCGATCGCAATGTCATACCCCTTCTGCGTCACCAATCGTCCCACGGTCGTTATCACCGATCCGTGAAGGGACGGCAAATCGGCCGGTTCCTCCGCCATGCTTCTTATGAGCTTTTCGCTGTTGATGTCGTAAACCGTTACCACTTTTTCGGCGTATTCGGGAAAGAGCTCTCTGAATTTTTCCGACAGCTGCCCCGAAACGCAGGAAATATAATCATATCTCCCATAAATTTCCCGGTCAAAGCCTCTGTCAAATCCAACGCCCTCGTAGTCGGCATTGACCCATGCGATTTTCTTCTCAGCGTTAACTTTTTCCGCAACAAAATGCGTAGGCGTCCCCTGACCCCATGCAATGGCCACGTCATACGCCCCGGGAAGCAGGTCAAACGCGCCGCGCGCGCCATTCCAAAGCACCTGCGTGGCATGGAGGGATTTACCGGCGCGGTCGTTCTTTCTCAGCTGTTCGCTGACGGCCAGACGCGCCTTTAAGAAGCGGATGTTCCCGGCTGTCAGCTGCTTTACAAGGGGCAGACCGCAGAACTGAAAATAGGGTATCGACGGCAGAATCTTCACCTGCGGCGGCAGCAGCTTTTCAAACGTGCCGCCCCGGTTTATCATCTGCAGATACACGTCATACCGCTGGTAGTCAAACAGGTTCAGCAGGGAGGACAGGCTCTTTTCCGCGCCGCCCACGCCCATGGAATTGATCATGAACAGGATCTTCTTCATCGTTTCCCCTCTGACAAAACGTTTTCAATGTACGCTTTGGACACGCTTACTTTCTCGTCCAATCTTTCAAAAATCTGTGGGTAGTCGATCCGCGGGCAGTCCCTGCCGGCGCTGTCCATCAGGCAGTCCCGCAGGCCAAGGCCGTAAAGAAGGTCCCGCATTCTTGTATTGATATGCTCCTGCCGGTTGAATACCACGAACTGCTTCCGGAAAATCAGCGAAAACGCGGTGGCGTGGAAGGAGTTGGATACCACAAACTGCGCATGGTGTACCAGATTCAGGAACGTCAGCGGCCCATCCTGCTCGAAGCATCTGTCGCATTCCCCGCAGGAAAGCACCGAGTACAGCTTCCATCCGTTTTCCTCCGCCAGTCTCCGCGCGAAGCGAACCATCTCCGGATTGCGGTCAAAATCGTACAGCAGGACATACGGCTCCGTATTGGGAATGGGCTTCTCAATGGAAGCCCATGCTTCGCTGTCCAGCAGGAACACCGGGTCCATCACCTGCACGGCCCCCGGAATGCCCAGCCGCTCCACGATTGCCGCCCCGGAGCTTTCCCGAACCGAAATATGATCCAGCCCGGACAGCCGCCGCTTCACGTCCGGCTTCCATTCCTCCGGAATGTCGTCCATGGCAAAGCTGGCCGCGTAGGACGCTCTGACGCTGCCCGCAGGCGCAAAGTCCAGATAGAACGCCGGGTCTTTTCCGTTGGGGAAAAAGCAGTTCCATATCTGGTCGCTTCCCGCAAAGTAGACGTCCGCTTCCGGCGGGTTTTGCTTCAAGTCGTCATTGGACGTGTAGCGGCGCGGGGTCAGCGGCAGGAACTCCGCGGTAAACCGGTTGTATTCCGCTTTCCGCTTCCCGTTTCTGGCCTTAAGCCGCCCCGGCAGTTTCGCAAGGTTATACAGCTCCCGAATGACCGGCTTATCATATGCGGGGTTCCCCAGCCCCCAAAGCGGATAATGATTGCTCAGATAGTCCGGCTTATAGTCAATGATCTGGGCGTCATGCCCCAGCTTGCGCAGGTAGGTCACCAGCGCGTAGGCCTGCAAGCTCGCGCCCACATTGTACACGTCATGGCAGGTAATTGTTTTGATCTTCATACGTTTTCCAGCAGCCTGTAGATCTTCTCGATCTCCCCGGCGTTTGTGTAGTCTCTTGTTTTCGTGTTTTCGGTCAGTTTTTGCCGCAGTTTCTCATCCCGAAGCACCGCCGCGATCCCCGCCGCGCAGCCTTCGTTGTCCATGGGGACGATCACGCCGTCCACGCCGTCCTCCAGCTGGCTGGCGGAGGTGGCGTAACCGGTGATCACCACGGGCTTGTTCAGGATCTGGGCTTCCCGAACGGTCACCGATTTTCCCTCATACCGGCTGGGCTGGACGTACAGGCCGCAGGCTTTGATGTAGGGGTACGGGTTTTCCTTTTTCCCCAGAATGATGACCCGCTCCTCCATCCCGGCGTCCCGTATCCGCTGCCGGATCAGCGCTTCATCCCCGCCGTAGCCGATGAGATACCACTTTACATTGCAGCCCGAAGCCAATATCCGGCGGCAGATATCCGGCACATTGTCAAAATTCTTGGCAGCGCAGAACCGGCCAATCGACAGCAGGCGAATGCTGCCGTCTGACGGCATCTCCCGCTCGGCGGAAAATGCCGCGCTTCTGCTTTGCACAAGGTTCTTTGACAGCATATTTTCCACAACAATGGACTTGTTCGTCAGATAGCCGTGCTTCGCGTCAAACGCCTGCTTGCACGCATCCGACACGTTCACCACGTAGTCGGACATCCCCCACATTTCCTTCTCGATGGCGTCGCAGAAGACCATCTGAGAAGCATCGGTGTGGAACCATGACATCCTGACCTTCGCGGAGACCTTTTTCCCGACGATGTAATGCGGGTCATTGAAGCTGATCGCAAGGTCGTAGTCTCCCGGAATATCCGGAAGATAGGGGATGCACAGCTTGTGGAAATACTGCTTGTAGTTATGTCCGCTCTGCATCGGGCCTCCGGAAAGGCTGGATCTGATCTTCGCCGCGGCCCTCGCCATCCCAATCGGGATGCAGCCCTGCGCAAAATTCTGTTTCATGGATTCCGTCAGCGCCCGGTACGCCTTCATCTCGGGAAGCAGACGGACATTGGGGTTGAGCATCGACATCAGTTCGCCCTCATGGGCATACAGGAACAAGTCAACGTCATAACGGTCATAATCGATGGTATCCAGCAGTCCCAGCAGACTGCTCTCCGCCCCGCCAAGCTCCATATTAAAATGCAGTATGATGATTTTCCGTTTCATGCTCTGTTCCAATCACTTTTTTCGTAAGCCCCGAAGCACATAATAGTAGTGCTCCCCTAAAAACCGGAGCTTTTCCTTAAGCGGCAGTTCTCCCTTTACCACAGCTTTCCTTGCTCTGGCGATGATTGGGCGAAGCTCCTGCTGCACATCGTCCATGTGGTACTTTTTTGCCTGACGCAGCCTGAAGTCCGCCAGCTGCAGCAGATTCGCGTAGGCGCAGTCGCGGTAAAGCAATTTCTCCCCGGAGCGCTCCAGAATGTCGATATCCTCAAGCGTATCGTATACCTGCCCGACCCTCTGCCGCTGGCCTGCCGAATTGGAGATAGAATTCCCGTTCCGATAGTAGTAGTACAGGGTTTCGGAAATGGAAACCACCTTCTTACTGTTCAGGACAAATTGAATCGCAAAGTTTCTGTCTTCAATGTAGTGCAGGCTCGGGTTGAATCGAATGTTCCCCATCGTTTCCCGGCGAAACAGCTTGTTCCATGCCACGCTGTATTTGTACTGCGCCCGAAGGTATGTTCTCCGGAAGTAATCGTCCCTTGTCAGTTCCTCCGCCGCGTTGCAGCCCTCTGCCGGGCAGTTTGCCTCCGTAAAGTCGAAATGTTCTTCCGTCCCCTGCGCAAAATCGCACAGCACCAGATCTGCACCGTGTGTCTGCGCCGCTTCCGCCAGCCGTTCATACATCAAGGGGCTGATGTAGTCGTCGGCGTCAACGAAAGCGATCCAGTCCCCCGACGCATGGTCAATGCCGATATTCCGCGCGTTGGACAGCCCGCGTATCTCCGTGGAGATCGGTTTTATCCGGCTATCTCCGGCCGCCAGCGCTTCCAGTATCTCCCATGTATTGTCCGTCGATCCGTTTTCGACGGCAATGATCTCAATATCCCGGAACGTGCTCCCGGTAATGGAGTTGATGCACCGCTCGATGTACGCCGAACCATTGTACACCGGCACAATAACGCTTATCATTCCGTGCCCCCCTGTCAGAACGGGAGATTCCGATATCTCCAGTTCATCAGTTTTACATACCACTTATCCTTCGATTTTTCCGGCGCGGCTCCCCTCCACGGGGTCTGCGCCAGATTTTCCCAGTACAGCGCCTTGAGCGGGTGCCTGCAATCCCTGCACCACGGTCTGCTGGTGAAGCTGGGGGTGTAATGCAGGATCACCGGTGCCTTTTTCGCGGCCTCTATTTCCTCCTGAGGGTAAAAACCTGCTTCCTCGTGAAAATAGTTCAGCAGCTTTTCCCGGCTGAGCATGTAATGGATGGTCATGAGATTGTCTTTTATGGGTAAGTTTACATAATCTCCCATCAGCACGCCGTTGAGGACGCCCTGATCGTGGTGGACGACATTGCCCCCGTGTCCTTCAATAAAGGACATGCACCTTTCCCCCATTTTCCGGGCGCGCCATTCCGCCAGATCGATCAGAAGCAGTCCCGCGTTGAAATAGCGCATTCCGGCCTGCAATCCAACAGCCGCCTTGGTGTCCGCGCTGATGCCGTCCTGCACCGCCGCCAACACCTTGCCGTCCAATGGCGTGTTCCAAAGCTCGCGGAGCGGTTCGCAGACGATCATATCGCAATCTGCATACAGCACCCTGTCAACGGTTTCGGGCAGCATCTCTCCGACGAACAGTCTGGCATAGGAGCTGATGGAAATGTCCCAGCTCATGTTCAGCCGGAGCTTTTCCTTCCACTCAAGGAAAGGAAGAAACATAATTTCAGCATTGGAAAACCGGCTCACCATTTCCCGAAGTTTATCTCTGTTCTCAGGCGAGATATCATTGTCGATCACGTACAGCCGGATATTTTCAAACTCGGCGTTGTGCCTGAGCAGGGAGTAGATTGACACGCCCATATGTTGGGCATAGTTATCGTCGCTGGAATACAGGACATTCATCCGCCTTGTATCATCTGCCATGTCCTTTTGCCCTCCCCAGGATAAAATGCACCGGTTTGCTGATCGCCGACCGCAGCCGCTTGTGCCATGGCATCCAGCTGGCCGAATACCAGTGGATCGAATGGGTATTCTCCGTTTTCCGCAATTCGCCGGTGACGCTGCTTCTGGGGTTTAAATAATCCTCCGGGAATACCACGGCGCCGCTCAGCTTCTGCTTTTCGCCGTTCAGCTCCAGCCCGAGCTTCAGCAGCGCATCCGTATTGAGCCGGGGGCAGCCGATCGTCCCATGCTGCCCGTCCAGCAGCGGGTCGTATTCTGCCAGCATCTGCTGCACCGCCGGGTTATGGGGTTCCGCGCCGAAGCCCTCGCCGGTGTTGACGAACCGGTCATTCTCAAAGCCGAAAAAGGCCGGATTGTCCAGCAGCTCATCAAAGGAACGCACCGCCTCCACGTCCGTGTCAAAATAAATGCCGCCGTGCTCCTCCACGATCAGAAGCCGCAGATAATCCGTCAGGAACGCATACTTTTTCTCCTTATAGCACATCTGCGTATAGGCATTGCGGTTCACGTCGAAGTTATCTTCGTTCCACTCGATGATTTCATAATCCGGGCAGTATTTTTTCCAGCTGGCAATACATTTCTGTGCCAGCCTTGGCTTTTCCCCCCTGCCGAACCAGCAGTAGTGAATTTTTCTGGGTATCATATACGCTCCTGTTCGTTTACAGCGAATACAGAATCTGCCTGAGCAGCCGCCTGGGCGCTTCCTTTTTCAGCTTCTGCATCACCATTTCCGCGATCTTGCCATACTCTCCATGCTCCAGACATCCTGAAATCCGGTGCTTTTTATTTCTATCCTGCAACACGCTCAAAGCATCCTGCACTTCCGGCAGGGCGGCCACACGCCCGATTTCCTTTATCAGTTCCATCTCAGTGTGCTTTCCCTGCCTTTTGTACATCTCAAACCAAGTCATCAGAACGTTCAGCAGTTCAACTGCCATGAAATACTCCGCATCCTGGGGCATGGGATGGTTTTGCCGCATTTCCGTTTTGAAACGGTAAAGGCGCAGGAAATCATCCAGCATGTATGGCATATACCGGGAGGTGTTTCCGCCGATGCGGTAATTGTAGACTGCCTCCGGCAAAATGCCAAGCCGCCGCGTTTCAGGCAGCAGACGAAGTGTTATGCTCAAATCGTCTCCCATAAACCATACGACAGGGGGATAACCCATTACCCGTGTGATCAGCTCCGTGCGATAGAGCTTCGCATACAGTGACACGGGATAATTGCTGATACCAAAGCAGCTGATATATAAATCGTTGATAATATCCTCTCCGGAATATACTTTGGGCTGCTCAAAGCAGGGGGCGTGAAACCTGCTGCGGAATCTGACGCCCTTCCACATTTTCACTGTGGCAGCACACACGCAGTCCAGATCATTTTTCCCGGCTTCCTCATAGAGGACACGAAGCGCGTCTGGTTCCAGCATATCGTCCGCATCACACAGGCAGATATACTTTGCCGTCTGGGCATATTCCGAAAGTACGCCCGCAGCCCGTGCCAGCACCGCGCCCTGATTGGGCTGGTGTATCACGCAAACGCGCGAGTCCTTCGCCGCGTATGTATCGCAGATTTTCCCGCTTCCGTCACTGGAACCGTCGTCCACCAGAACCAGACAGAAGTCCTGAAAGGTCTGGTTCAGGACGCTTTGGATACACTGCCGCAGATATCGCTTCGCGTTATAGACCGGGATCACAACGCCGATTTTCTTTTCTGCCGCCATTTTCTTTACCCTTCCGTTCGTGCTTTCTTTCTGATATACGCCGTCAGCAGCCGTCCCGCCGGGATGCACAGCGCTGTCAGAAACGGTCTGGGGGATTCCCGGACATAGTGGGGATTCCCGCTGATCTGGCTGCTGGAACAGTAGTGGATCACGTCGATCACATTCCGCTTCCAGTCCTTGATGTACTTCAGATTCTCTTTGCGAATGAACGCAAAGCCCTGGGGATTGCGCAGGTACTGCCGCAGCATGTTTCTGGAGGAGCCGTCCGGCTGGTATTCTACATTGCACAGCACCGTATTGGTGGTCACCAGCTTGTACTTCTGGTCGCAGAGCTGGTATTTCCATCCCAGAGAAACATATTTTTCTCCCTCAAAAACCGGATACGGCGGCAATTCTTTCATGATGTCGGTGCGATACACCAGCTTCTTGTCGCCGCTGCCGCCCGCGTCGTAAAACCCGGCCAGAGTGGTCTCCTTCATATCTTCGGGAAAGCCCGTCCCGATCACCTTTCCGGTGTTCATATCGGCGTCCAGTCCGATGATACCGGCGTATTTCCGGCGGTCGGTCTTCTCCCACAGGTCCACAATACAGCGGACAGCGCCGTCTGCCAGCGCGTCGTCTGAATCGATGCAGACATTCAGCTCCGTGTCAATGTTCGCGTAGGCCGCGTTGTGGGCGGTGTGCATTCCGCCGTTTTCCTTGTAGAGATAGCGTATCTCAAATTCCGTCTCCTCTGCCTGCCAGACTTTGACAAGCTCCGCCGTGTTGTCGGTGGAACCGTCGTCCACCACAAGCCATATGAAGTCCTTGCAGTCCTGCCGCCGGAGAGAAGCATATGTACGGGGAAGGGTGTGTCCCCGGTTGTAGGCGGGCGTAAAGATGGTCAGTATCGGCATAGCTCCCTCCTATCTCTGCGCCGCCTGCAGATAAAACGCCTGCAGCCACTTGGCGTTCTCCACAACGTCAAAGCCTGCGTCCCTGATTTCCTCATAAGTATTGCGGCGTGGGATTCTGGCAAGCTCCAGAACGCTGTCTGCCCATTCTTCCGGCGGCGCGCTCAAGGGCAGGACATGAACCAGATCCGTTTTCCTGCACTCGATCGGGACGCTGTCGGAGATCAGCACCGGCAATCCGGCGGCCTGCGCCTCGATGCTGGCGACGGAAAGCCCCTCGAACAGCGACGGAAACAGAAACACATCCACCGCCTGAAGCAGCTCCGCCACGTCGCCGCGGGTTCCCAGAAATTTCACCCACGGGGTCAGCCCCAGCTGCTCTGCCTTCTGGTGGATTTCCTTTCCGCCCTCACCGGCGTCATTTCCCACCAGCAGCAGAACCGCCTCGGGATTTTTCGCCCGGACAGCCTGAAAAATATCAATGATAAACTTATGGTTCTTCTGCGGATAAAAGCGCCCCACGTGGCCGATGACCAGCTGATCCTCCCCGATGCCCAGCGACTGCCGCATTTTCTGCCGGATTTCCGGGCAGTAGGCATACTGACGGGCGTCGATGGCGTTGTTCAGCTGGATGAAGCGGGCTTCGTTCTTCCTGCCGAACAGCCAGTCCCCGGATTCCTTGCCGCACATGAACAGATCCGTAATATGCGGCCGCATCATGGCCTTGTAATACCAGCGGACGGGAGATTTGAGGTCGATCCCGTATGGACGGTTATGGGCATGGCAGATGCGCACCGGGACACCGGCCTTTTCCGCTTCCCGGAAATCGTAATAGCCAAGCTCGGACATGTGGGAATGGATCACCCGGTACTCGGGATGCTCTGCGTAAAACGCCCGCACCGTCTTCCGGTACTCCCCGGCAGTCCAGGGGCGGATCGGCGGCATCCGGTAGATCCTGCCGCCAAGCGCATCGATCTCATCGTCATAGGCGCCGCGCTCCTGACGGTGCACCATGAAATCGTACTGCACCTTGCTTCGGTCGATGTTCCGATAATAGTTCATCACCATGGTCTCCGCGCCGCCGCGGTTCATGATGGTAAACAGGTTCAAAACCCTGACTGGCTCTGTCGTCATGCATTACCTCTCCTCTCAGGAGAATACTCCCAGAATGTCGCTGTTGTACCCCCACGAACCCTGATGGGACATCTGATAGCAGTAGAAAATAAAATACAGAATATAAAATCCCACTTTCAGGGCGCTCCTGTTTCGACTGCTGACCGTCACATTCAGAAGGTAGGGATAGAGGATCAGACTGTAGCCGGCGGTATACGTTGCCAGACGGATCACGTACAGTCCGCATGTAAACGTCGCAAGAAGATTCAGCAGAAAGTTTATCAGCGACATATTGATGCAGATGTGTATCATTTTATTGCCTGCATCAATCCGGTCACGGTGGATATACGCGATCACCACCGGCACCGCCGCGATAACAGGGCGGATGATGGAAGAACCGGAATCGCTGTTCATGGCCGCCACCGCATAGTCATAGGTCGAATTTGCCAGAGAGCTTTCCACGGCATCCAGAATCGGCCTCAGGAAAAGCAGGCCGACCACAGCCGCAATAATAATCAGGTTCTGCTTGGGGCTCCACGCCCTGCCTGTTACCATGAAATAGACCGGGATGAACAGATACGCACTGTTGTGGAACTGCGCCGCAAAGAGACACAAAAGGATATAGGGGATCGTTTTTCCCTCTTTGATGAATATCGCGCCGCCGAACAGAAGCACCACGGCAAACCACTGCCGCATCATGGAAAAGTAATTATAATACAGTGCGGTAGCGAACAGCACAAAGCAGCTGTCCAGAAAGCTGACGGACTCCCTTCGCAGCACATGAATGAAAATGCAGGACTCCACCGCCGCAAACAGGCCAAACCACCCGTGGTAATCGTCGCTCACGTACATCTTGAAGATGTTGGCGGTTATGTCAAACGCTTTGTCTTTGCCGTCCCCGTCAAGGATTCTGGAAACGTCGTCCCATGTGCCGGGGATATGCTCAAACGACTGAATATAGCCGGAGGTATCGTTCATTCCGGAGCGCATGGCGGCCAGATAGGCGATGTAGCCGAACACGATCAGCCAGGGCATCAGCGGCGACTTGTAATCGTAGCGTTCGCCGTAATATATGGAATTCAGCTTGTGATACCGGATTGGCCGCTCCCAGATCAGGGCGCAGACCAGAATCACGGCCAAAACCGAAAAATGAATCATCATTTTCTTGTTCCTTTACCTTGAAATAATCCTCTGGATCACGGTGAGCAGCATGTACACACCAAAGGCAAATCCATGTCTGGCGCAGCCGTAAAACAGTTTCCAGTGGATTGGGAAATAATTTAAGGGCAGGTTTTTGTACGCCTTCCGATACCTTTTCTGACGGATGATCCTGTGGATATCCTTCACTTTTTTCCCCATCGGCTGAGTGGAAACCGTAATGTTCAGCCCCAGCCCCAGAATGCCCAGCGCGATCCTGTTATTCAGCGCGGCTTCATACTCGCTGCCCATCTGGTTTGACCGGATGATGGCTTCCATCCGGTCGTAGAGCGTCTGCCACTGGTCATACAGCCTTGGGTTGTACCCGGACGTGACCGAGGAAGACCCGTCCCTGCGGTAATGATACAGGTACGCTGCCAGATACACCACCCTGTCGGCCTTTCCAAAAACCTCCAGATTGAAAAAGCCGTCCTCGTAGCTTCCGATCTCCGCCAGATCGACAAATCTGGCGCCGCTTTTCTGAATCAGGGAACGCCTGTACAGCTTTCCCCAGACCGGGCAGAGGGAATCCACCAGCTCCGGGTGGGAAAGCTCCTCTCCCATTGCCCCGACAAATCTTCGGTGCAGCTTTGCCCGGACTTCTTCCTTTTCAAAAACCGTCGTTTCCGGGAAGATGACTTTCCGGGAGGAACGGTTCTCCGTTTCGCTCACATACGACCACATCACGATATCCGCGTCATATTCGCGCATTGCGTTCACCGCGTTTTCGCAGGCGTCCGGCTCGACCCAGTCGTCCGAGTCCACGAACATGATGTATTCCCCGCGGGCGCAGTCCAGCGCGTCGTTCCGCGCCCGGGATACGCCGCCGTTCGCCTTATCGATGACCTGTATCCGCGCATCCTCATCCGCGTACCGCCGCAGGATATCCGGACTGCCGTCACGGGAGCCGTCGTTGACGCAAATAATTTCCAGATTCGGGTATGTCTGGTTAATCACACTGTCAAGGCACTGTGCCAGATACCGCTCCACGTTGTAAACGGGAATGATAACGCTGACCAGCGGCTGTTCCTTCATTTTCCGGCACCTCCTGTCATGCGCAGATTATAGTCGTTTGATCGTTTCTTCGACGACCCTTTTCTTGTCAAACACGGCTTCCATACGTTTCCTGCCCGCTAAGCCCATGGCTCTTCTCTCCTCCATGGACAGGGCGCAGAACCGCTTCATTGCCGCGTAAAGGCTGCCCGAGTCCTTTCTTTCGCACAGGAAGCCTGTCACGCCGTCCTCCACTGCTTCCATGCAGCCGTGAATGCGGCTGGTGATCACCGGCCGGCCGGAAGCAGCGCATTCCAAGTTGGTGTTTGCCATCCCCTCATGCCACGAGGGCAGGACAAAACAGTGGGCCGCGGCGATGAACGGGCGGACATCCTCCTGATAGCCCCAGTATTTTAACCACCCTTCGGATTCGGCTTCTTCCACCACAGCGCCGTAATCTTCCTCGTATCCGCCCACCATGTCCAGCGTGCAGGGGACGCCCTCGCCGGTGAGCCGTCTCATGGCCGAAAGCAGCTCGTCAACGCCCTTTTCCCGCATGATCCGGCCGATGAACAGGAATTTTACAACGTTCCCCGCCGGGTAGTCCGCCACGGCGTAGCGCTCCAGATTGACCCCTGCCCCGCTTAAAAGACAGGTCTGGCGCTCTTTCACGATTTTCGCGTTGAGGAAAATCTGCCGGTTTTCTGCATTCTCAAAAAATACCGTCTTCGCCTTTTTGCAGCTGAGCCGGTACATCGCCGTGACCATTTTTTTCAGCAATCCGCCGCTTTCAAAGGCTGTCCCCAGTCCGGTGATGTTGACGGCGTAGGGTATCCCCGCCAGCCGCGCGGCAAAGCCGCCGTAGATGTTCGGCTTGATGGTGTAGCAGATCACTTTTTCCGGCTTTACCTCCCGGAATATGCGCCGGTAGGCGGCAAACAGCTTTGCGTCCCTGACCGGGTTCATGCCCCGCCGTTCCATGGGCGTGTCGAAAAAAAAGCACCCCATCTCCACCAGCGGCGCCACCAGTTCCCCGTAGGGGAGGGATATATATACCTCGTTCTTCGTCAGAAGCTCCTGTATCAGCTCCCTTCGGAACTGGTACAGGCCGACGTCGAAATTCGTCAGGATCAGAATTCTCATTTGATTTTCTCCGCGGGAACGCCTACGTATGTCCCGCTTTCCGTGAGGCTTTTGATAACCACTGCGCCCGCGCCGATCATACAGCTGCCGCAGATCTGAAGATTGTTGCTCACCGTCGCGCCCGCGCCGATCCATGTTCCCGCGCCGATGTTTACTGTCCCCGCCACATGGGCGCCCACGGCTATATGCACAAAGTCTTCCAGAACGCAGTCGTGGTCAACGGACGCGCAGGTGTTGATGATGCACCCATCGCCGATGACCGCGCCGGGGTTGATGACCGCCCCCGCCGCAACCAATGTGCCGGTGCCGAGGGTCACGTCCTCCCCGATGACCGCGGAGGGGTGGATCAGCGTCGTGACCTGTTTCCCGGCGGTGAGCAGCATCTCCTGCATCCGCCTGCGAACCTGCGGATTGCCGATGGCTACGAAAAAATCGCAGTCATATTCCGAAAACCGGGCGCTTTCCCCCATCACGGGATAGCGTCCGCACGTTTTTTTCGTGTCGTCCAGAAACGCAATGCTGTCGTAGCCGTTTTTTCCGGCGATATCCGCGGCGACTCTGCCGTGCCCGCCGGCGCCGAGGATCACAAGCCGCTTCACTTTGCCACCATCCCGTTTCCCATGAATTCCTCCATCGTGACAGACGTTTCCGAGGAGATGCCGTCACGCCTTACAAATGCCGCCATCACGCTGTCCCAGATGATCTTCAGGTCTCCGAGGAAGGTAATGTGGTCTACGTACTTTACGTCCATTTCAAATTTGTCCTGCCAGCTGACCGTGTTTCTGCCGTGAACCTGCGCGTAGCCGGACAGCCCCGGGCGGACTTCGTGCCGCCGGTGCTGACGCTCGCTGTACCGGGGCAGATATTTGACCAGCAGCGGACGGGGGCCGATGACCGACATGTCCCCTTTCAGAATATTGAACGCTTCGGGAAGCTCGTCCAGACTGGTCGCGCGAAGGACTTTTCCGAATTCCGTGAGCCGCTGTTCGTCCGGCAGAAGCTCGCCGTTTTCGTCCCGCTCGTCGGTCATGGAGCGGAATTTGTAGAGGTCGAAAATCTTCTCATCTTTGCCGGGGCGGGGCTGTTTGAAAATGACCGGGCTGCCCAGCATGATGCGCACCAGAACCGCCACCAGTATGTACAGCCAGCCGAACACGATCAGCGCGGCCAGTGCGCAGAGGATATCCAGCGGCCGCTTGAAATACGTCTCGTAGGGGCCGTAAGGTTTATGCTCCATCGTTACTTCTCCGTTCCTGTTGGATACACCGTCACAGTGGTCTGCCGCTTCTGCACGATCACGGAGTTATCCGGGTAGGTGCCTTTCAGTACGCTTCCCGCGCCGACGATGCAGTTTTTGCCGATGCTCGTTCCCCGGAGGATGACCACATTGCAGCCGATCCAGCTGTTGTCGCCGATCGTCACCGGCGCGGTGACGAATTTTCCCGCCCCGATGCCGCCGGGGACGCGGTAGTCATGGTCATGGTCGTAAATTTTCGTATCCGGGCCGATCTGCACGCCCTCGCCGATCACGATGCTTTCCATGCAGTTGACGCTGACGCCATTACCAAGCGCCGTATTGCTGCCGATCTCCAGCGTACCGCCGTCCATGGCCAGCAGCTTCGATCTTCTGTGGGCACGGACATGCCTGCCCAGACGGATGGTGCCGCCCTCCGCGATGACGACCTCCGTGTTAGGGGAAAACCGTTGAATGCCGGAATAGAAAAAATGATGGAAATGAAACAACTTCATGATCCCGAATTTCACCGCGCTGAACAGCACGCTGACCAGATTAAAGATGAATCTCCGCAACGAAACGCCGCCTTTCCAAACTATTCAAAGCACCGCCGGATGACCCGGATGATCTGCTCCTGCTGTTCCTTCGTCATCTTGTTGTCGCTGGGCAGGCACAGACCCCGTTCAAAAATGTCCGCACCCACGTCCTCCACGCCGCCGGCAATGTGGGCGTTGGCCTTTGCCCTGCCCTCGCCGGAGGGGGTGATGAAGCCGTTCATCCGGTACATGGGCTGCATGTGCATGGGCTTCCAGATGGGGCGGCCTTCCGCGTTGATTCCCGCGATGGCTTCCAGGATCTCCGTAGGGCAGCTTTTTCCCTGCTCCGGGAGATACAGCGCGTCGTTGTCGCTGCGCACCTGACGGCACATGGCGCTCCTGTCAATTACCAGCGCAGACAGCCAGTAGTTGGGGCAGGACGTTTCCGGGTCGAAGGGGTTCATCTCAACAGGGAGACCCTGCAGACAGTCCCGGTAGCGCTCCCAGATGGCTTTCTTCTGGGCGATGTGTTCTTCCAGATACGGATACTGACCCCGGACGACGCCCGCGATCACGTTGCTCATGCGGTAGTTGTAGCCGACTTCCTCGTGCTGATACCATGGCGTGTTTTCCCGCGCCTGTTTTGACCACTTCCGCGCCTTGTTCGCCACTTCCAGATCGTTTGTCAGCAGGCAGCCGCCGCTGGAGCCGGTGATGATCTTGTTGCCGTTGTAGGAGATCGCCGCGTAGTCGCCGAAGCTGCCCGTCTGTCTCCCTTTATATGTAGCGCCCATGGACTCGGCGGCATCCTCGATGAGCAGCGCGCCGTGGGCGTCGCACACAGCGCGGATCTCGTCCGCCTTGCCGGGAAACCCGTACAGGTGCGCCGCCACCACCAGCTGCACCTCAGGGTAAATCTCAAAGGCTCTTTCCAAAGCCCGGGGGTTCATGTTCCATGTGTCCCGCTCGGTGTCGATGAACACGGGGATGCCGCCCTCATAGACCACCGGGTTCAGCGTGGCGGCGAAGGTCATGTCGGAGCAGAACACCCGCCTGCCCTCCACTGCGCCGTGGCCGATGGCAGGTCTTCCGTAGAGCCGTTCCCCCGCGGCCCTGACGCACAGGTGCAGCGCCGCCGTGCAGGAGGACAGCGCCACCGCGTACTTCATTTCCGCCTTCTGCGCCGCGATATGCTCCACCTCGTTGATGTTCGCGCCCACCGTGGACATCCAGTTGGAATCATAGGCTTCCGTGATATATTTCAGCTCGTCACCATGCATCGTCGGCGAAGCAAGCCATACCTTCTTATCAAAGGGCGTTATGTCTTTTCTCCTGACATACATATCTCTATTCCTCTTTTCTGTGCCTTTGACAGACGTGTCATACTGAACTCCAATTAAAATCTTTTAATTGCCTGAAGGGCATGGAGTTCATATGAGACTTGTTTTGTGATTCCTTTCCTTATAAATCACAAAACAGGCAGCGCCGTCAGGCGATGCCTTCCTGATTAAAATTAAGATTTTAATCAGGAAATAGTATCAGAAAAAGCTGATGGCCTCTCCCGTTTCCTTTTCCTGATCCTTGACCCAGTCCGCGTTCAGATCGTTCTGCACCACGGAATGGTCGGTCAGCTCGATCACCAGCGTATCCGCTCTGGCGGAAATGGATTTCACCACATATTTTCCGGCGGCATTTACCAGCGCCTGCTCGCAGTCCGCGTACTGCTGATGCTCTCCATTGACCACCAGCTCCACCTTGCCGTCGGCGCATTCCGCCAGATTTTTCAGCGTCACGCTGCCGCCGAAGCCCTGAAAGAAGCCGGAATAATCCTGCACCTCAACGGATGCTTCCTTGCAGATGGCCTTGATGCGGTTTCTGACCTCCTGCGGCATGACCGCGGAGGCGATAATGACGAAATTGACCCGGTACTTTTCAATGGCGCCCTTCAGGTTCTCCACGCCGTTGACCACGGGAACGCCGTCCAGCAGAGAGCCGAAGCCGATCTCCTTGTAGTTGAGGGCGCACACCGGACGGACGGTTTTCTCCCGCTCCAGCTCCTGAAGCACGATCTTGCCGGTCCCGCCTGCGCCGATGACCATTGCGTTTATCGTTGCACCTTTCCCGTTATTTGCCACCCTGACCTTTTCCATAAGGAGCAGCCGGTAGGAAAACCGGCTCGCGGTGATGAGACACGTCTGGGTAAACGCGCTGAGGCAGTAGAAGGAAATGGGCATTCTTATAAGGGGCGTTCCCCGGAGCAGGATGAGAGTTCCGATGATGTGGGCGATAAAGCAGACCACGTTTGCCCCGACGATGCGGTTCAGGTCGTTGAAGCCCGCGTACTTCCAGATGCCGCTGTACAGGTTGAAGCAGCAGAAGATCACGAGACAGAGAATGGTGTAATAGGGCGCGTAGCTGGTATAGGCTTCGATATACTGCGCAGCGGCGCTGTGGAACTGCTTCGCCACATAAAATCTGGTCAGCAGCGCAAGATAACACGCGGCATTCACCGCAATGATGTCATACACGACCAGTAAGAACCGTATGGCGAACCACCTGACGTATATCCACTTACTTTTCCTGTTTTCTTCCGGCATAAATTTCACTCTCCCAGTTTCTTTGCACGTAATTTCGGTCTGCTCACAGGGGTTGCAGATTTCCGGTCTCGCCGCAGTTTTTCAGCTCCATATGGTCAAGGGCATATTGCAGAGCCATGCCGATCAGCTCGTTCCGGGAACGGTTCGTCTTGGCCGCCAGGCGGTTGTATTCCTCCTGCAAGGCTCTGTCTATACGTATCGTCATTGTGACGGTTTTGTCTTCCTTCGGCGTCACGATGAATTTCTCCATAAACGCAGTCCTCCATTCATTTTGTTACATTATAGTGTTCACAAATTGCATAAAGCTATAACACAATATCAAGTTGAATTTATAATGTATTTTTGTGTTACTTCATTTTCCGAAAATACGCAAATCCGCGGCAATTTCCCCCAAAATACGGCAAAAAAGAAAGCCTTGACCACGAAAAAACAGTCAAGGCTTTTTTGATGCGGTTTTCATTTTATTCCCTGCCGGAGCCGATGATCCCATATTTCTTCAGAAGCTCCACCCGCCCGTTTCCGATTTTTATGGACTGGGCGGCATTGTTGTCCGTGGGGCTTCCGGCGGTCTCCTTCCCGTATTTCAGAATACGGTTCACCCACGCAAGGGGCAGAAGATACGGCTTTTCTTTCAGGTAAGGGTAGCGCCCCGTCAGCTGCCGCGCCGGGGGAAAGACGGTTCGCAGCAGGCCGTTTCCCGCTTTTCGACCCTGCTTTTCCGCGGAGACGGCGTTCAGGGTGATATTGCTGCTGTGCTTGCGGCTCATGGAGCTGGCACCGAATACGCCGGAATCCAGCAGGTCTTCCAGCATGGCCCTTTCGTCCACCGCCATTTCCCGCCACGCTTTGGGGAAGCACGCCTTTCCCGGGTCGAAGGTCAGATACTTCTCCCCAATGCGGAACAGCGCCGCGGCGAAACGATCGGCGTGGATATCCGCGCACCGGTCAAGCACCGGCTGCCAGTCGATCTCCGCCCCGTGGGCGTTGGCGTACAGGCAGATATCGCACACCTGCCGGATGCCCACGCCGCTGTGGAGAAAGTGCTTGAAAGCATGGCAGATCAGGTAAAACAGATGGTCGGTGCAGCCCATGGCCGGCACCGCCACGCCATGCACCGTCTGTGTGACTGCCCGCCCATGAACGTCCGCGAAGAAGCGGTTCAGCTCTCCGGAAACGTCCGATTCCGGCGGGAACAGGTACTTGTGCAGCTCAATGTGGAGCGGGCTGCCCTTCTTCCCGTATGGCACCTCGTAAGCGGTCAAGTCCTGCTCCGCGTCCAGAAGCTCCATGCCGCAATCGCACATGGCCTTGTGGCAGGTCTTGAACTGCTCCGGGGGGATGAGCACGTCCTCGTCCGCGGACATACGGTAGTCAGGGTGGGGGTACAGCTCCCGGCAGATGATTCCCTTTACGACAACGGGCGTTACCCCGGCGGCCTGCAGTTCGGGGAGCAGCCTCAGGAACGCGTCGGTTTTCATGGTTTGCACCATGACCGCCTGCATGGTCTGACGCTTATAAGGCAAAAAGATCTGACTGTCCGCTTTCCGGGCGGCCGGGCAGCGGACGACCGCCGCGTAGATCATCAGCAGCACGCTGTGGGACGCTGCCATGGCAAACAGCGCGTCCCATGTCTCCCGTTCAATATCCGTCTCCCAATCCACGGTTCTATCTTCCAGCGAGGCGCGAAGCGCCTGCAAAAATAACATACTTACCGGTTCCATATCCGTCACCCGCTTCCAGACTCTTATATCAGATTCTACCGTATCGGGCGGAAAAAATCAAGACAGTTCGGGACGTTGGCGGCAGCCCGCTGAAAAATGTTAAGGCAACACCGCACAATTGCGTCTGCGAGTCTCAGCCGTCTTTTTGCTCCACTTCCGCAGTTCCGAAAATGGGAAATACATACAGTATTCCTCCATTTTCGGAACTTTGAATTGGAACAAAAATCCTGCCTGAGACTTCTTGCCGAATTGTGCGGTGCTGCCTTAAATATTTCTCACTTTTCTATTGACAGGCTGCAGCCTGTGTGATATATTTATCACATGAGATGTGCGAAATATATCGCTTTTCAAAATAAAGGAGGATCATTATGAAAAAAGTATCATTGCGGGAGCTGGTGGCGGATAAAATCATATTCGCCGTTCTGATTGCGGTCTATTACTGGACGTGGGCGCGAAACGACTGGAAGGGCTATTACACGACCATTCAGATTGTCGTCGCCACATTCACCTTCTACTATTTTATCTCCCGGGGCATCCGGCTCAAAAAGTATAAGCAGGAGACTCCCGACGAAATGGCCGAGGCCAACCTGAGACGGTGCGACGCCATCTGCCTGAAAATCAGCGTGGCCGTACTGATCGCCGTCAGCTTCCTCTGCGCCGCCGGACGGTTCGCCCTTACGACGGAAGTGATCGGCTACTGTCTGGTGGGGATGCTGGTTCTGCTTGCCGTTGTGCGCACCATCATTTTCTACGTCATGGACAAGAAGGGGCTTTGAGTATGGCTCTGACGACCAGAATCAAAGAATACCGGGAGATGCAGGATCTCAAACAGTCAGACCTGGCCGAGCTGGTCGGCGTCCGGCGGGAGACCATTGTCAACCTGGAAAGAGGGAAATATAACCCATCGCTGAAATTGGCGATGGACATTGCGAAGGTTTTTCACGTGACGGTGGAAGACCTGTTCTCCTATGATGACTAAATCCGCGGGGTTTTGAGGCATTATGCCTCAAAACCCCACTTTTTCCGTCCAAAAGCAGGCGCGGCGCAGATTGACAACCCCAGAGGGATGTGATATCCTTATAAAGGATTTTTATGGCTTATATTCGATTTATATTTCGTATGAATTGTGAGACGTGGACATGGCTTTTTTTCGCAGGGTAAAAAAACGGCTTCAAGGAGACGACCCGCAGCAGCTGAAACGGGAACTACAGTGGCTGCAGACGCAGGTCGGGCGCTATAAGGGAAAGATCCTCGCCGTAGGGCTGCTGAGCCTGACCGGCACGATTATGGGTCTTATTTCCAGCGTGGCCTCCAAATATCTCATCGACGCGGTCACGGGCTACGGCGCGGATATGCTGTGGCGCGCCGTGGCCATTATGGCCGTCATGCTGTTGGGAAGCCTTGTTCTGCAGGGCGTTTCCTCCCGGGTGGGTGCCCGCGTCCACGTGGACGTGAAAAACGAGATGCAGCACGTGACCTACCGGCACGTCCTGCGCGCCGGGTGGGAGGCGCTGGAGCCTTACCGCAGCGGCGATCTTCTGAACCGCCTGAACTCCGACGTAAACGTAGTGTCCGACGGCATCATCGGTTTTTTCCCCAGTCTCGCCACGTCTTCCGTAAAATTCGCAGGTGCTTTCGCCATCATGCTGTACTATGACCCCACGATGGCGCTTATCGCCCTTTTGGGCGTTCCCGTCACACTGGGGCTGTCCCGGATGATGCTGCGGAAGCTCCGCGCCCACAACCTGAAGATCAAGGAGCTGACCGGGGAGGTCATGGCCTTTCAGGAGGATTCCTTCCGGAATCTCACCAGCATCAAGGCGTTCTCCATCACTGATTATTTTGAAAGGGAAATGTACCGGCTCCAGCAGGATTACTCAGGTGCGTTTCTTTCCTACAACGGCTTCCAGATCAGAATGACCACCTTTCTGTCCCTTCTGAGTATGGCGGTCACGGGCGTCTGCTTCGGCTGGGGCGTGTATCAGCTGTGGAACGGCAGCATTACATACGGCTCGCTGACCCTGTTCTTGCAGCTGGCTACCACGCTGCGGGGGGCGTTTTCCTCGCTGCTGTCCCTCGCCCAACAGGCCATTTCCATCACCACCTCCGCCGGGCGCATCATCGCGGTGGAGTCCCTGCCGGAAGAAAATCAGGAGGTTCCCGAGGGGCTTTCTCAGGAAACGTCGCTGGACATTCAGATCGAACAGGCTTCCTTCCACTATCAGAATGGTGAAAGCGTTCTCGATACCTTCGACTTTACCGCCCGCCACGGCGACCTGATCGCCGTCATCGGCCCCTCCGGCGAAGGGAAGACCACCCTGCTCCGGCTGCTGCTGGGACTGGTGGAACCCTGCACCGGGCAAGCCGTGCTGGTGGGCGGCAGCGGAAACCGTTACCCCATCGCAGCCGGAACCAGAGGCGTATTCGCCTACGTTCCTCAGGGCAACAGCGTGTTCCCCGGCACCATTGCGGAAAATCTCCGGCTGGTCAGTCCCGACGCCACTGACGGCGAGCTGGAACAGGCGCTGAAGATCGCCTGCGCATGGGACTTTGTCAGCCAGTTTCCCGACGGGGTTAACCACCGTCTGGGCACGGGAGGACGGGGCATTTCCGAAGGTCAGGCCCAGCGTCTGGCCATTGCCCGGGCGCTGCTGCGCAAAGCGCCGGTTTTACTGCTGGACGAGGCCACCTCCGGTCTGGACATGGCCACGGAGCGGCGGCTTCTGGACAATCTGCGCCAAAGCGGTCTTCTGCGCACCTGCATTCTGGTGACCCACCGCCCCGAAAGCGCCAAGTTCTGCGGCCGCACCTATGAGATCCGGCGCAGGCAGGTGACGGAGGTAACGAATGGAACATAGAGTAAGAGTTCTGCCCCCGGAAGTTCTGATGGAGCAGATGCTGGGGCTTCTCGACAGCGCCGAGTATGTTCCGCTGAACATCAGCGGCTCCAGCATGACCCCATTTCTGGTGCACAGTCGGGACACGGTCTATCTTTCCAAGGTCACGCGCCCATTAAAAAAGGGCGACATGATTTTATACCGCCGGGACAACGGCGCGTACATTTTGCACCGCATTTACCGGGTAACACCGGATGGTTACTGGCTGGTGGGCGACGCCCAGATCCTGATTGAAAAGGGTGTCCGCCCCGATCAGGTTCTGGCACTGGTGACCGCCGTGCGGCGCAAGGGGAAGCTTTTGCAGCCGGGCAGCTTCTGGTGGAATTTCTTTGAGAAGGTCTGGATTCGCGTGATCCCCCTGCGCCCCGGGATCGTGGCGGCCTATTCGGCACTGACCGGCGCGTTTCGTAAAGCGGAGACTGCCCATGATTGACCTGCACTGCCACATTCTGCCGGAACTGGACGACGGCTCCCAAAGTCTGGAGGAATCCCTCGCCATGGCGCGTATGGCCGTAAACAGCGGCGTGCGTGCCATGGCCGCCACGCCCCACTGCATGGGCGAGCGGGCGGAGGAGGTCTACGGGACATGGTCGCTTCTGCGTCAGGCGCTGGAGGAGACCGGCGTACCCCTGAAGCTGTACCCCGGCATGGAAATTTTCGGCACCCCGGACACCGCCCGGCTGCTGCGGGAGGGAAAGCTGTTCACCCTGAACGGCTCCCGGTATCCACTGATCGAATTTGCCTTCCAGTCCAGCGGCGAAGAGGAAACTCTGATTCTGCGAAGCGTCTGCCGGGCGGGGTTTCGGCCCCTTGTTGCGCACCCCGAGCGTTATACTTATCTTCAGCACGACCCGGAGATCGTCAACCGGTGGTGTCGCTTGGGCTGCCTGTTTCAGGTGAACCGGGGCAGCCTTCTGGGGCGCTTCGGCGGACACGCGCAGGAACTGGCCTATGCGCTGGTGGAGCGGGGCTTTGCCGCCGCCGTGGCCAGCGACGCCCACTCTCCACGGGTGCGGACGCCTTGGATGGAGGATGTACGCGATCTCCTCACGCAGGAATTCTCCCCCCGGTGCGCCCGGGCGCTGCTGCTGGACAACCCCAGAAAAATCCTGAAAGACGAACCCATCACTCTGGCCGAACCGGAGTGGTTTTGATGAAAAAAGGCGGGAAACTATGAAAAAACGGAATTGGCTTTTACTGCTGCTGATCGTCCTGTGTCTGGCGGCATTCTTCGGCTACCGGAAGCTTGACCAGCTGCGCACGGACACACGCGCCCCCCAGATCCATATGGACGAACAGCCGCTGGAGGTCTCCGTGCGGGACGACAAAAGCGCGCTGCTGGCAGGCGTCACCGCCTCGGACAATGTGGACGGGGACGTGACGGCCTCCCTCGTGGTGGAGCGCGTCAACCTGACGGACAGCGACGGCTCCATTTCGGTGAGCTACGCGGCCTTCGACAGCGCCGGGAACGTGGCAAAGGCCAAACGGGAGGGCAGGTATACCGATTACGAACGCCCCCGGTTCACGCTGAACGCCCCGCTGGTCTATACCGTTGACCACAGCTTTGACGTTCTGAGCAATGTCGGCGCGGTGGACGCCATCGACGGGGACATCCAGCACCGGGTCAGAGCCACAACGAAGGGCACCAGCTCCATCATGGCGCTGGGAAGCCACATGGTTCAGTTCCAAGTGACCAACTCTCTGGGCGATACGGTGTCGGAGACCCTCCCCGTGGAGGTGATCTCCTCCGGCATCTACAACGCCGCGCTGGAGCTGACCGACTATCTCGTTTACCTGCCGAAGGACGCCCAATTCTACCCGGCACAGTATCTGAAATCCTTCACATGGCTGGGGGAACAGGACAGTCTGGCGGGCGGGCTTCCCATGGACTACTCCATGCGGACGCGGGGCACGGTGCAGACCGGATACCCCGGGGTCTACACCGTGGAATACCGGGTGACATTCACAGACCGGGACGAGAAAAACCCCGATTTTGACCGGAAATACACGGGGTATTCCAAATTGATCGTTGTGGTGGAAGGGTAAGCCAATGGAAAATACAAGCAAATCAAATATGCAAAGCGCCCGGCTTCTGCCCTTCGACCCCATCGTCCTTGTGCAGGACGTTCTCAAGCGGTGGCTGGTTGTTGTGCTGGCGGCGCTTGCCGTGGGCGTCGGCACCTACATTTATACGGACGCAACATACGCGCCGGTCTACCGGACGACGACCACCTTCGTGGTGACCACCCGGGGCAGCTCCACGTCGGTGTATTCCAACCTGTCCTCCACCAGCAATCTTGCGGGACTGTTTACCGAACTGCTGAACAGCTCCATCATGCGCAAGACCATCCTGCAGGAGACGGACATTTCCTCCTTTGATGGAACCATCGATACCGCGGTCGTCCCCAACACCAATCTCATCACCATGACCGTAACGGATTCCGATCCCCGGATGGCCTTTCTGGCCGCGCAGGCCATCATCGAGCACCACGAGTCCCTGACCTATCAGGTGATAGACGACATCGGGCTGGAGGTGCTGCAATACCCGGCAGTGCCCACATCTCCCACGAACCAGAACTTTGCCTTCCACCAGATGAAAAAAGCCGCTGTCATCGCGGCGCTGGCCGCCACGGCCCTGCTTGCCATTTTGTCCTATCTGCGGGACGCGGTGCGGAGCGGTACGGAAGCCCGGGAGAAGCTGGACTGCAGCTATCTGGGCGAGATCTCCCACGAGCGGAAGTACAAAACCGTTTTTGCCCTGCTGCGGCGGAAGAAAACCAGCATTCTGATCACGAACCCCGTGACCAGCTTCCGGTTTGTGGAGAGCATCCGCAAGCTGCGCCGCCGGGTCGAGCAGCACATGGACGGCGGCAAGGTGTTGATGGTGACGAGCCTGCTGGAAAACGAGGGCAAGTCCACCGTGGCTGTCAATCTGGCGCTGGCCATGGAACAGAAGGGCAAGCGTGTGCTGCTGATCGACTGCGACCTGCGGAAGCCCGCCTGCGGCATGGTGCTGGGGCAGAGCAAATTCACCTACGGTCTTAACGACATTCTGGGGGGCAAGGAGAATCTGTCCGAGTGCTTCCTGCGCTATCAGAACAGCGATATGTACATGCTGCTTGCCAAACGCGGCGAGCAGAACACCGGCGACCTGCTGATTTCCCCACGGATGAACGCGCTGCTGGACTGGGCGCGGGAGTGCTTCGACTTCATCGTGCTTGACCTGCCCCCCATGAGCGCGGCTTCGGACGCGGAGGGCATGGCCGATCTGGCGGACGCCAGTCTGTTGGTGGTCCGGCAGAACGCGGCGGCAGCGCCCGCCCTGAATAACGCCGTCGCTTCTCTGGACGGCCACAAAGCGAAGGTGCTGGGCTGCGTCCTCAACAACGTCTACGCAACGCAGCTGTCCACCGGCCAGAGCTACGGCGGCTACAGCAAGTACAGTCATTACGGCCACTACGGCAACTACGGTTCCGGTGGCTCCGGGAAATAGGAAGGCTGCTATGGAAATCGAAAAAACGGAACAACAGGGGCGGGACACCTTCGTACTGCTGGACGACTTTCTCCATCAGGCGAAGCGGATGTGGCTGCTGGGTCTGGCGCTGATCCTGATCTGCGCCGCCGGACTGACGTTTGTGCAGCGCAGAGCCTACCGGCCTGTCTATGAGGCCAGCGCCTCCTTCACGGTTCGGGTGGCCAACCCCCTTTACGCCAGCGTCAGCAGCTACAACGAAAAAACGGCGCAGGTCATGGCGGATACCTTCCCCTCCATCCTCACCAGCGGGCTGCTGCAGCGGCGGGTCATGGACGAGCTGGGCATCGACGAGGTGCCGGACATGTCCGTCTCGGCCACGGCGCAGTCCAGCATCCTGACGCTGAAGGTCAGGGACACCGACCCCCAGCGTGCCTATGACGTCATGAGCGCCGTGATCGCCTGCTACCCGGAGGTAGCGGAGTTCGTAGTCGGCTCCACGGTGCTGGTGCTGCTGGATGAAAGCGGTATGCCCACCGCGCCCGTCGCCGAGTTCAATTACCGGTACTATATCACCCGCGGCGCAGTCGTGGGTGCGGCAGTCTGGTGCGTGATTCTGGCGTTTCTGGTTCTGATGAAGAACACCGTCCACAACGAGGACGAGCTGCGCAAGACCCTGAGCGCCCCCTGTCTCGGGCAGATCCCCGCGATGAAGATATCCCGGAAGCGGCCTTATCCTCTGCTGCACCGGTACAGAAGCGAGTCCGGCTTCTCCGAATCCGTCCGTCTGCTCCGTCTGCGGGTGGAGAAGGCCATGCAGGAGAACGGGCAGAAAATTCTGCTGGTCTCCAGCGCCATCCCCGGCGAGGGCAAGACCACCGTCTCCGTGAATCTGGCGGTATCCCTTGCCCAGAAGGGGCGGCGGGTGCTGCTGATCGACTGCGATTTCCGCAATCCCTCCGTGGCGAAGACCCTGTCCTCCAAGAGCCATCCTCTGGATGAAGGGCGGAACCTGACGAATTTCACCGGTTCCGGGGAAGCCGCCGGGGCGTTGGCACAGGCAACGGATGTGGAAGGTCTGTTCGTGATCGTGGGGAACGCCGATGGAAAAGCGGACTATTTCGACGCGCCGACGCAGGCGCGGCTGACGAAGCTCATCCGGTATACCCGTGACAAATACGACTATGTGATTCTGGACACGCCTCCCTGCTCTCTGCTGACCGACGCCACGGAAGCTGCGGAGGCCGCCGAAGCGGGACTGATGGTCATCCGTCAGGATTACGCCTCCCGCGACCAGATTCTGGACGGCGCCCAGCGTCTCAGCGACAGCCGCCTGCCCATCATTGGCTGCGCCCTGAACAACGTCCGCAGGGGTCTCTCCGGGAGCAAGGAATATGGGTATGGTTATGGATACGGCTATGGGTACGGCTACGGTTATGGCTACGGAAGCAAGTCCAGGCAGGAAAAGAAATAGGAAAAGCTGGGGCAAATTAGGGTCTATCTGAAAACCGTCAACATGCCCAAACAGCGGGTCTTTTCCGCTTGCTGTGCACCATTTTCCCTTGTAATACACAAAGTATTCCTGCGGAAAAATGGCTTCAGCAGGCGAAAAATCCCTCGCTGTTGGTCATATTCCCGGTTTTCAGATAGACCCTAACGAACCGCCCTGCCTTCGTAAAACAGTTAATGGAGCGTATCAGTACGGATACGCTCCATTTTTCATGCTAATATGCTATGTAACGAGGTGCAGCCCTTGGCTCTCCCTTTGGGAGAGCTGTCACCGCAGGTGACTGAGAGGGTCGTGCAGTCTTTTTTGAATGGCGAGATCAATTTGTATGCACACACCACAAAAATCCATTTGGCATGGCCATTGTTTCCCCTCTCCGTCTTCGCTGCGCTCAGCCACCTCTCCCAAAGGGCGAGGCAGGGGATGCTCGTATTAGGGTCTATCTGAAAACCGTCAACACGCCCAAACAGCGGGTCTTTTCCGTCTGCTGTGCACCATTTTCCCTTGCAATACACAAAGTATTCCTGCGGAAAAATGGCTTCATCAGACGAAAAATCCCTCGCTGTTGGTCATATTTCCGGTTTTCAGATAGACCCTAAATGATACAAGAACAGGCACAGCAGATTATCCTGCTGTGCCTGATGACTGTCCAATGCGGCCCGCCTGTTCGGCGGGGCAGCTTTGTTTCCTATCATTCCGCCGGGACGCAGAACTTTTCCACCACGAAGTCGTGGAGCCAGCTTTCGTCCGGGTAGAACTCCGCGTAGCGCTCGCCCATTACCGTCTCGCCGGGGAGACGCACGATGGTGTCCGAGGTGAAGTACATCTTCCCCATGTTCCGCGCCAGATACGTAATCTCCGTCAGGTCCAGATCGGTGGTGATGTAGTCCTTCAGGCCGTTGTAGTATTCCAGCGCCACGGCGGGGTCGGCGACGATTTTCCCCTTGCACTGGTTGAACAGCGCCTTCATCACCGCCATGCTCCGCATACCGCGCTTGTATGCGCCCTCCAAGTCGGTCTCGCTGCGGTAGGTGATGAACTTGTCCATGTACCACCGGTTCAGCGTGACCGTGCTGCCCTTGGTAAACGTGGAATGGATCTCCGTGTAGTCGTCGTCAAAGGTGATGGTCAGGCCGCCGATCAGGTCGTTCAGCGTGTACAGCGCGTCATAGTCCAGCGCTACGTAGCGGCTCACCGGCGCGCCGTACAGGAGACGGGACACCGCGTCGGTGGTCAGGCGGCAGCTCAAGTCTTTTCCGTCGCCGTAGCTGTGGGCGGTGGAAATGTTGGTGTAAACAGTATCCAGATACTGGCCGCTTGCGTCCATGGCGATCACGTCGGCCATGGTGTCCCGGGGAATGTACAGCATGGAAAAGTCAAAGGTTCTGGTGTCCAGTATGACCAGCCCAATCACGTCGGCGTTGCCGCCGTTGGACTCCGTGGCGTAGAACCAGTTCTTTTCATCGCCCATGTAGTCAATGCCCATGAACAGAATGGAGATCACGTCGTCCCGGTAATTATAGGCGTTGCCCTGTTCGTCGATCCAGTCCGCGTCAATACGCGCCTGCGTTTCCGAAGCGTCGGCAGGGGTAGCCGCAGATTGTGGAATGGTGTCCGAAACGCTTCCCCGGGCGGCGAACATCGCCCCCCGCACACTGCCGGAGTACCACACGAAAATCCCCACACCAACAGCCGCAAGCACCAGAACCGCCGCCAGCGAGCTGAGCACAATGGCGGTCACTTTCATGGGGTTCCCATTCTTTTTCGGCTTTTCGCTCTTTGGGGGTTCTTCTTTCAGAAATTTTCCTTTTTTCTTCATGTTCCGTTATTCTCCGTCCGCGTCCGGAGTGCCGGCAAACACGGCCTGCGCTTCATCCACCAGCACACCCTGTACCACGAACCGGTACGCCGGGTTTCCGATGCAGGTGGAAAGGGTGATGATCCTGTCTGAGGACGTAACCTCCAGCGCCGGATTGAACTGCGCCAGATCGGTCTGGGCGTAGACGCTCTCGATGTACTCGTCGATCAGCGCTTTGGTGGAAAAATCCGTGTTCGCGATGATGTCCAGATTGTCCCGGCGGTAGGCTGCGAAGACCTGATAGGTCAGCTGCCGCTCCGGGGTGTAGACGATGATCTGCCCGTGGGAATCGAAGAAATTCTTATCCCGGAACCGGTGCAGCTGGGCAAACATCCGCCCGTCCAGCATGTTATGGCCGTAGACCACGGTGTTGAAGTCCGTAAAGTCCCCGGCGTTCTCCCCCAGAACGAAGATGGAGCCGTAGCCGGTGGAGGTTCCCTCGTAGTTGTGGTTCAGATAGTAGTAATTGTAGGTCGTGTCGTACAGGATGGGATAGTCGATCAGCGTGCCGTCCACCACGATCCAGCCGATGATGTCCTCGTTTTCCCCTTTGAGGTAGTCAAAGTTGATGGGAATTTCCACGGTGGGCAGGGGCGGCTCCGTCTCGACGGGCTGGGTCTCCTCCACAGCCTCTGTCGCCGGGGTGGTGGGTGCGGCAGGCGCAGCGGTTCTGGCCGCTGCCGCCAGCTGCTCATAGTTGTCGCTCTGCCGCTTGTAGGCAAGCAGCAGAGCGCCGATCGCGGCCAGCGCCGCCAGCACGATGGAGAAGCTGACGATGCTGATAATGAGATATACCTTCTTCTTATTCTGCATGTCCGTTATAATACGAATGGAGCGATCAAGACCGCTCCATTCCGTTCCTTTTCAATTACTTTGATTACTCTTTGCTCTTCTTGTAGGCAATGGCGCCGATACCGCCCGCAGTGCAGGCCGCGGCGGACAGGACTGCCACCGCAACGGAACCGGTACGGGGCGCGGTGGGCTTGCCGCCGGGGTTGCCTCCCTGATTGCTCTTGACGGTCGTGGCGGAAGCCGTGACTGCCATGCTCAGACACAGGATGAGCGCGAAAACAAAGGATACAAACTTTCTCATTGTGATTTCTCCTTCAGCGTTAAAATGTAACGCACTGCATGATGCACAGTCCGCCTTTTACTTACTTTGCATTATATATCTTCTCATCCGTTTTGTCAACACGGAAATCGTGCCTGATTTCCGCGGAAATTTCAGTAAAAAACTGCCGAAAACCAGCAAAACCGCTTTTTTCTCAAAAACGGAATCCGTCCGCGGTTCCGCCCTTGTTTTTTGGGGAAGACTGTGATATGATATCAGAATATTAAGAAGGTGTGACCATGCTCGATTTTCAGCGCCCCCAGCTGTCCCAGAAAGACGACTATGAGCGCATTTTGTTTTCCTGTCCGCCCAGAGGATGCGAGTATTCCTTCGCCAACCTCTATCTCTGGGGGCGGCAGCAGCTGGTGTTTACCCACGGCTGCGTGGCGTTTTTTTCCCATTTCAATGGCCGGAGCGTCTACCCCTACCCCATCGGCGACGGGGATCGGCGCGCCGTGATCGAGGAAATTCTTCTCGACGCTAAACAGCGGGGAATTCCCTGCCGCATCGTCAGCATGACCGCGGCCGATCAGGCGGAGCTGCAGGGGTGGTTTCCCGACAAATTTCTCTACCGCGCCGACCGGGACAGCTATGACTACGTTTATTCCGTGGACGATCTGGCCGACCTGAAAGGCCGGAAATTCCAGAAAAAACGGAACCACGTCAACCGCTTCCGGGCAGAGCATTCCCAGTTTGAACTGCAAAATCTGACCGACGGCAACTTCTCCGCTGCCCAGCGCATGGTCGGCGAATGGTACCGCGCCCGGATGCAGGCCGACCCCACGGGGGACTATATGATGGAAAGCATCGCCATGTCCCGGGCGTTCCGGCATTATGAGGGTCTGCAAATGGAGAGCGCCGTGCTTGTGGAAAACGGGGAAATTCTCGCCGTGACCATGGGCAGCCGCCTGTGGTCGGACACCTTCGACATCCATTTTGAAAAGGCGCGGGAGGACGTGGACGGCGCTTACGCCGCCGTAAACTGCGAATTCGCCCGATATCTGCGGCTGAAATATCCCAATCTACGCTATCTGAACCGGGAGGACGATGTGGGTCTGGCGGGGCTTCGCAAGGCCAAGCTGTCCTACAATCCCCACCACATGGTGGAGAAATCATGGGCGTATCTGGCGGAGGATTTCCATGGAGATTGACTACCCCACCGGCGCGCAGGAGCCTCAGCTGCGGGCGCTCTGGCAGCTGTCCTTCGGGGATTCTGAGGAATTTATCGCGGGCTTTTTTGCCAGCGGCTACTGCCCCCGGCGCTGCCGGTGCGCGGCGGAAAACGGGAACGTTGCCGCCGCCCTTTACTGGTTTGACGCGGAGTTCCGGGGGCAGAAATTCGCCTATCTCTACGCCGTGGCAACCCATCCGGATTTCCGGAACCGGGGGCTTTGCCGCGCCCTGATGGCGGATGCCGCTGCCTGTCTGACCGGACGGGGCTATGACGGGGCGCTGCTGATGCCCCATGACTCAGGTCTGCGGAAAATGTACGGCCGCATGGGCTATCGGGACTGCTGCACCGTGTCGGAATTTTCCTGCGACGCCGGGGAAACGGTGGCTTTGCGCCCGGTTTCCGATGCGGAATTCGCCCGCCTTCGCCGGGAGTACCTGCCCCTGGACGGCGTGATTCAGGAGGGGGCAAACCTTTCCTATCTCAAAAGCTACGCCGCATTTTATGCCGGGGGGGATTTTCTGCTGGCCGCCGAGCACGACGGTGACAGCCTGACCGGCATGGAGCTGCTGGGCAATGCCGCAGCCGCCCCGGGCATTCTGGGGACGCTGGGATTTTCCCACGGCCACTTCCGCACCCCGGGAACGGCGCTTCCCGGCGCCATGTTCCATCCCCTGCGGGCGGGTGCGGACGCACCCGGATATTTTGGGCTGGTTTTTGACTGAATCCCATGGCACCCACAGGCTGCGCAGCCTGTGCCTTTATACGCAAAAACATTTGGAGGAATCAAACGTGCACAGAGAACACCTGGCAAGCCGTTTAGGCTTCATTCTCCTCAGCGCCGGTTGCGCCATCGGCATCGGCAATGTATGGAAATTCCCGTGGATGACCGGGCAGTATGGCGGCGGCGCGTTCGTCGTGATCTACCTGCTCTTCCTGCTGATCCTGGGTGTCCCCGTTTTGACCATGGAATTCGCCATGGGACGCGCCGCCCAGAAAAGCCCCCTGAAAATGTATCAGGCGCTGAAGCCCGGCGGACACTGGGGCTGGCACGGCTACGTCTGTTTACTCGGCAACGTGGTTCTGATGATGTTCTACACCACCGTCGCCGGCTGGATGCTGCAATATTTTGTGGACACCGCCGCCGGACGCTTCGTGGGACTTGACGTTTCCGGGGTGGAGACCGCCTTCGGCAACATGCTTGCGAACCCTGCCCAGCAGACGGTTTACATGGGCGTGATCGTCATATCCGGCTTTTTCATCATCTCCATCGGTGTTCAGAAGGGATTGGAGCGGGTGACCAAGTGGATGATGATGGCGCTGATCGTGCTGATGCTGGCGCTGGCTGTACACAGTCTGTTCCTCCCCGGCGGCTCCGAGGGACTGAAATTCTACCTGCTGCCCGATATCCAGCGCCTGAAAGACGCCGGCGTTGGCAATGTCATCGTGGGCGCCATGAACCAGTCCTTTTTTACATTGAGCCTTGGCATCGGCGCCATGGCCATCTTCGGCAGCTACATCGGCAAGAATCACGCGCTGGCGGGCGAGTCCGTCCGGGTCTGCGCGCTGGACACGCTGGTGGCGCTTTGCTCCGGCCTCATTATCTTCCCCGCCTGCTTCTCCTACGGCGTGGACGTCAGGAGCGGCCCCGCGCTGATCTTCATGACCCTGCCCAACGTGTTCAACAACCTGCCCGCGGGGCGCTTCTGGGGGAGCCTGTTCTTCCTGTTCATGACCTTCGCCGCCTACTCTACGGTTCTCGCGGTGTTTGAAAACATCGTCTCCTGCGTCAGCGAGCTGACCGGGCTCAGCCGGAAGAAGACCTGCCTTGTGTGCGGCATTGCCCTCTTCCTGCTGAGTCTGCCCTGCCTGCTGGGCTACAACCTGTGGAGCAATTTCCGCCCCATCGCCGGGCGGGACGTGCTGGACAGCGAGGATTTTCTGGTCAGCAACCTGCTGCTGCCCCTGGGCAGTCTGCTGTTCATCATTTTCTGCACCACCCGCTACGGCTGGGGCTGGGAGAATTTCCTCGCCGAAGCCAACGAGGGCAAAGGGCTGAAAATCGCCAAATGGCTGCGGCCTTACATGACCTACGTGCTGCCCGTGATCGTGGGCATCATTCTCATCTTCGGCCTTTACAACTTCTTCGCCGCGTAAACACTGCCCCGAAAGAGCGCATCTCTTTCGGGGCAATTTTATCAATTTGGCAAAACTCACATGGTTCCACCCCAAAAAGCGGCAGGAATCGTCTTTCTGCGAGTTGACGGGGGTCGCCCCCGATGATATAATGATAACGTAACATCAACAAACCCTTATGACTGACGGATTAGGCTGCATCCGGGTTTTCGGAGCAGACCGAAGTGGAGCACCACATGGAGTAAGGGCATATCCCCATTTCCTGCCGACCGTCTGGGCTCACTTTCCCGTTACAGCGGGCGAGTGCGCCCTTTTTTCTATGCATACGCATAGAAAAAAGAAAAAATGTGCCATTTCCTCGCCCCTGCGGGGCAACCGGAAATGATGCACAAAAACTTCATGCTTATGCCTTTGCGCATTTTCGCAGTGCAGTGCTCATGCATGAAGTTTTATTTGCCACAAGGAGGTCAACACATGAAAAAAGTCGGAATCGTCATGGGCAGCGACAGCGATCTGCCCATCCTGCGCAAAGCCATGGATACCCTGACGTCTCTGGGCATTCCCTACGAATGTCACATCTACTCCGCCCACCGCACCCCCGAGGAGGCTCGGGATTTTGCCGTATCCGCACGGGCAAACGGCTTTGGCGTGCTCATTGCAGCTGCCGGTATGGCCGCACACCTCGCCGGCGCCATCGCGGCAAACACCACCCTTCCGGTCATCGGTATTCCCTGCAAAGGTCCTTGTCTCGACGGCATTGACGCTCTTCTTTCCACGGTCATGATGCCCTCCGGTATTCCGGTCGCCACCGTAGCCGTAAACGGAGGCGTGAATGCCGCTTTGTTGTCCGCCCAGATTCTGGCAGTGGAGGACGCGGAGCTTGCCGCGAAGCTGGACGCCAGACGCGCCGCCGACGCGGCCAAGGTGCTTGAGAAAGACGCCGCCCTTCAGGCGGAACTGAACGGCTGAGGGAGGAAAAGCAATGGGCGGTTTCTTCGGGGCGATTTCCCATAAGAATTGCATTTACGACGTTTTCTTCGGCACGGACTACCACTCCCACCTGGGCACCCGCCGGGCCGGACTCGCCTTTTACGATACGGAAAAGGGCTTCCAGCGGCAGATCCACAGCATTGAAAACACCCCCTTCCGCACGAAATTTGACGACGACATGGCCAAATTCAGCGGAAACGCCGGTATCGGCTGCATTTCCGACACCGACCCTCAGCCTTTGCTGGTGCGTTCCCACTTGGGGATGTTCGCCATCTCCACCGTGGGCATCATCAACAACGCCGAACAGCTGGTGGCCGAGACCTTTTCCGGGCCGGGGCATCAGTTCATGGCCATGTCCTCCGGCAAGATCAACACCACCGAGCTGACCGCCGCCCTCATCAACCAGCGGGGCAGCCTGATCGAGGGCATCCGCTACGCGCAGGAGGTCATCGACGGCTCCTGCACCATTCTGCTGCTGACCCCCGACGCCATCATCGCCGCCCGGGACCGGCTGGGGCGGCTGCCCGTGCTGGTGGGCAGGAATAACGACGGCCTGTGCGTATCCTTCGAGTCCTTCGCCTACCACAAGCTGGGCTATCAGGACCATTACGAGCTTGGCCCCGGTGAGATCGTGAAAATGACGGCGGACGGCCTTACTCAGCTGGCCGCCCCCGGTACCAAAATGAAAATCTGCGCCTTCCTGTGGACGTACTACGGCTACCCCAACTCCAACTACGAGGGCAAAAACGTGGAGGTCATGCGCTACCGCAACGGCGAGATCATGGCCCGCAAGGAAATGGAAGCCGGCACCATGCCGGACGTGGACTTCGTGGCGGGCGTGCCGGACTCCGGTCTGCCCCACGCCATCGGCTACGCAAACCAGTCCCATAAGCCCTTCGCCCGTCCCTTCGTCAAGTACACCCCCACCTGGCCCCGCTCCTTCACCCCCGCCAATCAGGAGATGCGCAATCTGGTGGCGAAAATGAAGCAGATTCCCGTGCCGGAACTGATTCAGGGCAGGAAGCTGCTGTTCGTGGACGACTCCATCGTCCGGGGCACCCAGCTGCGGGAGACGGTGGACTTCCTGTACGAAAGCGGCGCGAAGGAAGTGCATATGCGCTCCGCCTGTCCGCCCATCATGTACGGCTGCAAATATCTGAATTTCTCCCGCTCCAACTCCGAAATGGAGCTGATCGCCCGGCGGACGGTTCAGAATCTGGAGGGCGACGAGGGGCAGAAGCACTTAGACGAGTACGCCGACGGCAGCACGCAGCGGGGCAAATGTATGCTCAAGGCCATCTGCGAGGAAATGGGCTTTGACTCGCTTGGCTACCAGTCTCTGGACGGCCTGCTGGAGGCCATCGGACTGGACAAAGACAAGGTCTGCACCTACTGCTGGAACGGCAAAGAATAATCAAGATAAATTTCCGGAAAAGGAGTATTATCATGGAACACAACAATTCCCAGTCCGCCAGCTACGCTGCCGCCGGTGTGGACATCACCGCCGGATACAAGGCCGTGGAGCTGATGAAGACCCACATCGCCCGCACCCGCAACTTAGGCTGTCTGGACGACGTGGGCGGCTTCGGCGGCTGCTTCGGCCTGCCCATTGCCGGGATGGAGGAGCCGGTGCTGGTCTCCGGCACCGACGGCTGCGGCACCAAGGTCAAACTGGCCATCCTCATGGACAAGCACGATACCATCGGCATCGACGCCGTGGCCATGTGCGTCAACGACATCATCTGCGTGGGCGCAAAGCCCCTGTTCTTTCTGGATTACATCGCCTGCGGCAAAAACGTGCCGGAAAAAATTGCCGAAATCGTGGGCGGCGTGGCGGAGGGCTGCGTCCAGTCCGGCGCGGCGCTCATCGGCGGCGAGACCGCAGAGCACCCCGGCCTGATGCCCGTGGAGGACTACGATCTTGCGGGCTTCGCCGTGGGCATTGTGGATAAAAAGAAGATTCTGGACAAGACGAAAATGGCGGAAGGGGATGTGGTCATCGCGCTGGCTTCCTCCGGCATTCACTCCAACGGCTTCAGCCTGATCCGCAAGGTTTTCCGCATTGACGAGAACCCCGCCGAAATTTACCGGCCCTGCGACGCGCTGGGCGGGAAAACCATCGCCGAGACCCTGCTGACCCCCACGAAGATCTACGTCAAGTCCGTTCTGGCGCTGCTGAAAAAAGTTGACGTCAAGGGCATCAGCCACATCACCGGCGGCGGCTTCTATGAGAATATTCCCCGCTCCATCCCCGACGGCCTGTGCGCTAAAATCGACAAGAGCGCCGTCAGGGTGCTGCCCATCTTCGATTTAATTGCAAAGACCGGCAATATTCCCGAGCGGGACATGTTCAACACCTACAACATGGGCGTGGGCATGAGCATCGTCGTTCCCGCCGCTCAGGTGCAGACCGCCCTGGACATCCTCACCGCCCACGGCGAGGACGCCTACGTCATCGGCACCATCGTGAAAAACGACGAAGAAAAGGTGATTCTGGAATGACGGCCAAAATCGCAGTTCTGGTCTCCGGCGGCGGCACCAATTTGCAGGCGCTGATCGACGCTCAGCAGCAGGGCGAGCTGGGCGGCGGAGAGATCACCGCCGTGATCTCCTCCAAGGAGGGCGCCTATGCTTTGGAGCGGGCGCAGAAGGCGGGGATTCCCGGCTATGTGCTGCCCCGGAAAAGCTTCGACTCCAACCGCGCCATGACGCTGGCGCTGGTGGAGAAACTGAGGGCGCTGGACATTGATTTAGTGGTTCTGGCGGGCTGCATGGTCATCTTCACCGAAGAGCTGGTGCAGGCCTATCCCAACGCCATTATGAACGTCCACCCCGCCCTGATCCCGTCCTTCTGCGGACAGGACTTCTACGGACTGCATGTCCATGAAGCGGCGCTGGCCTACGGTGTCAAGCTCTCCGGCGCGACCGTGCATTTTGTCAGCGCGGAGTGCGACGGCGGCCCCATTATCGCCCAGAAGGCCGTCCCCGTTCTCCCCGGAGATACCCCCGAGACCCTTCAAAAACGCATTATGGAGCAGGCCGAATGGAAGCTGCTGCCGGAAGCCGTGCGCCTGTTCTGTGAGGGCAGGCTCCGGGTGGAAGGCCGCACCGTTATCATCGAACAGGAGTGAAAACGCTATGAATGTTTACGAAATAAAGTCCATGGCCGAGTGCCTCAGCGGCAACACCTACCCCGGCCGGGGCATTGTGCTGGGCGTCACCCCCGACGGCAAGACCGCCGTGGCCGCCTATTTCATCATGGGACGCAGCGTCAATTCCCGGAACCGGGTCTTCGTTCAGGAGCCGGACGGCATCCGCACGGAAGCCTTTGACCCCAGTCTCATGAAAGACCCCCATCTGATCATCTACCATCCCGTGCGGGAGGCAGGTCAGGGTCTCATCGTCACCAACGGCGACCAGACGGACACTGTCTGGGAGTACCTCGCCAAGGGTGAAAGCTGGGAAGCCGCCCTGCGTACCCGTCAGTTTGAGGACGACGGTCCCAACTGGACGCCCCGCATTTCCGGCCTGCAGGCGGGGGACGGCAGCTATAAGCTGTCCATCCTGAAATCCGCCGACCCGGAGGGCACGGTATGTGCCCGGTTCTTCTATGAGTACCCCGCCGTCCCCGGTCTGGGTCATTTCCTCCACACCTACGTCTGCGACGGCAATCCCGTAATTCCCACCTTTCAGGGAGAGCCGGAACGGGTCAGCATCCCCGCGGACATCGACGATTTCACCCGGGAGCTGTGGGAGAACCTGAACCCCGACAATAAAATTTCCCTGTTTGTGCGCTATACCAACTTGGAAACCCGTGAGTACCGGCAGCGAATTCTCAATAAGCACGTAAAGTGACACCGCGTGGAGGGAAGGAACATGAAAGAATTTGAACTGAAATACGGCTGCAACCCCAACCAGAAGCCCGCGAAAATCTACATGGCCGACGGCTCCGAGCTGCCCATCACCATCCTGAACGGCCGCCCTGGCTACATCAATTTTCTGGACGCCCTCAACTCCTGGCAGCTTGTGAAGGAACTGAAAGAAGCCACCGGCATGGCTGCCGTGACGTCCTTCAAGCACGTCTCCCCCACCTCCGCCGCCGTGGGAAAGGTGCTTCCCGAGAACCTGAAAAAGGCCTGCTTCGTGGATGACGTTCCCGAACTGGACGACAGCCCTCTCGCCTGCGCCTACGCCCGGGCAAGAGGCACCGACCGGATGTGCTCCTTCGGCGACTGGGTCGCCCTGTCCGACGTGTGCGACGCCACCACCGCGAAGCTCATCGCCCGGGAGGTCTCCGACGGCGTCATCGCCCCCGGCTACACAGAGGAAGCGCTGGCCATCCTGGAAACCAAGCGCAAGGGCGGCTACAACGTGGTGGCCATCGACCCCGCCTACGTTCCCGCCGAGCAGGAGACGAAGCAGGTCTTCGGCATCACCTTCCAGCAGGGGCGGAACAACTTCAAAATCGACGGGCATCTGCTTCAGAACATCGTCACCAAGAACAAAGACCTGCCCGAATCCGCCAAGATCGACCTGATCGTGGCGCTGATTACCCTGAAATACACCCAGTCCAACTCCGTGTGCTTCGCCTACGACGGGCAGGCCGTGGGCGTGGGCGCGGGTCAGCAGTCCCGCATCCACTGCACCCGGCTGGCCGGCTCCAAGGCCGACACCTTCTTCCTGCGCCAGCACCCCAAGACCCTGTCCCTGCCCTTCCGCGCCGACCTCGGCCGCCCCAACCGGGACAACGTGATCGACGGCTACATCAACGGCAACGAGGAGGATGTCTGCGCCGACGGCATCTGGCAGAACTACTTCACCCGTCAGCCCGACCGGCTGACCGAAGAAGACAAGCGGGAATTCCTGTCCAAATTTGACGGCGTTTCCCTCGGTTCCGATGCTTTCTTCCCCTTCCCCGACAACATCAAGCGCGCCAAAGCCTCCGGCGTCAGGTACATCGCCCAGCCCGGCGGCTCCATCCGGGACGATCTGGTCATCGAGGAATGCGATAAGGACGGCATGGTCATGGCCTTCACCGGCATGAGACTGTTCCACCACTAAGGGGGATTGTTTATGAAACTGTTAGTCGTAGGCGGCGGCGGACGGGAACACGCCATCATCAAAAGCCTGAAAAAGAATCCCGAGGTCACGGAAATTTTCGCTCTCCCCGGCAACGGCGGCATCGCGGCGGACGCAGTGTGCGTCCCCATCGGCGCTACGGAAATTGACAAGATCGCCGCCTTCGCGCAGGAGCAAAAGGTAGATTACGCCGTGGTCGCGCCCGACGACCCGCTGGTACTGGGCTGCGTGGACGCGCTGGAAGCGGCTAAAATCCCCTGCTTTGGCCCCCGCGCCCGGGCCGCCATCATTGAGGGCAGCAAGGTCTTTTCCAAGAATCTCATGAAAAAGTACGGCATCCCCACTGCCCGGTATGAGGTCTTCGACGACATGGCCGCCGCCCTCGCCTATCTGGACACCGCCCCCATCCCCACCGTCATCAAGGCCGACGGTCTTGCGCTGGGCAAGGGCGTTATCATCGCCCAGACCCGGGACGAGGCCAAGGCCGCCGTCCGGGATATGATGGAAAATCACGTCTTCGGCAAATCCGGCGACCACGTGGTCATTGAGGAATTTCTCACCGGCCCGGAGGTCTCCGTGCTGGCCTTCACCGACGGCAAGGTGGTCAGGCCCATGGTGTCCTCCATGGATCACAAGCGGGCGGGAGACGGCGACACCGGCCTGAACACCGGCGGCATGGGCACCGTCGCCCCCAACCCCTACTACACCCCGGCCATCGCCGAACGGTGCATGAAGGAAATCTTCCTGCCCACCATCGCTGCCATGAACAGCGAAGACCGCACCTTTTGCGGCTGCCTTTACTTCGGCCTGATGCTCACCCCCGACGGCCCCAAGGTCATTGAATACAACTGCCGCTTCGGCGACCCGGAGACGCAGGTGGTGCTGCCTCTGCTGGAAAGCGACCTGCTGACCATCATGCAGGCGACAACCAACGGCACGCTGGCGGACACGGAGGTTCGCTTCTCCGATAAATATGCCTGCTGCGTCATCACCGCCTCCGCCGGGTATCCCGTCAGCTACAAGAAGGGCTTCGAGATCACCATGACCCCGGAAGCCGCCGCCCACACCTATGTTGCAGGCGCGAAGCTGGAAAATGGGAAGCTTCTGACCTCCGGCGGCCGGGTTACCGGCACCACCGCCGTGGCCGGTTCCCTGGCGGACGCCATCCGGGAAGCCTACCGCCTTGCAAGCGGCGTGCAGTTTGAAAACGCCTACCGCAGAAGCGACATCGGCCAGCGCGCGCTGCAAGCTGGGAATCACTGATAAAATCGCCTTCGGCTGAGCAGCGGGTCTTTTGCCCCCATGCCGCAGGCCGAAAAACGGGAAATACATCCAGTATTCCTCCGTTTTCCGGCCTTTGCCTGAGGACAAAATCCCTCGCTGTCAGCTCTCGCCGATTTCATCAGTGCTTCCCTCAACTCTGAATAAATCACATCAGGAGGAATAACCCCATGGTTTATCGGGTATTTGTAGAAAAAAAGGAAGGTCTGGACAACGAGGCCAAGGGTCTGCTGAATGAGGCTAAGACCCTTCTCGGCATGGAGCGGCTGGAAAACGTCCGGCTGTTCAATCGGTACGACGCGGAAAATATCACGGAAGACCTGTTCCGGTACGCCGTGAAGACAGTCTTCTCCGAGCCGCAGCTGGATACCGCTTCTGCGTCCATTCAGCTTCCCGGCGCTTACGTCTTCGCCGTGGAGGCGCTGCCCGGCCAGTTTGACCAGCGGGCGGATTCCGCCGCCCAGTGCATCCAGATCATCTCTCAGGGCGAGCGCCCCCTCATCCGCACCGCCAAGGTCTACGCCCTGTATGGTGCGCTGACGGACGGGGACATCCGGGAATTCAAAAAATACGTCATCAACCCCGTGGAATGCCGGGAGGCGTCTCTGGACGTGCCGGAGACCCTCGCTATCCGCTATGACATCCCCACGGAGGTGGCGACCCTGACCGGCTTCACGGGCCTGAGCCGTGACGAGCTGGCGGACTTTATCGCGAACTACGGCCTTGCCATGGACTTGGACGATATCGCCTTCTGCCAGTCCTATTTCCAGAAGGAAGACCGCGACCCCACCATCACGGAAATCCGCATGATCGACACCTACTGGTCCGATCACTGTCGCCACACCACCTTCGGCACCATCCTCGACCACGTGACCTTTGAGGACGCCCTGCTGCAAAAGACCTACGAGGACTATCTGGAAACCCGGAATGCCCTTGGCCGCAGCGAGAAGCCCATCTGCCTGATGGATCTGGCGACCATCGCCGTCAAGCACCTGAAGGCCGCGGGGAAGCTGCCCAAGCTGGACGAGAGCGAGGAGATCAACGCCTGCACGGTGAAGATGGACGTCACCGTGGACGGCGTCACCGAGCCGTGGCTGCTGCTCTTTAAGAACGAGACCCACAACCACCCCACGGAGATCGAGCCCTTCGGCGGCGCGGCTACCTGCATCGGCGGCGCCATCCGTGACCCCCTGTCCGGGCGGAGCTACGTCTACGGCGCCATGCGCGTCACCGGCGCGGCCGACCCTCTGACTCCCGTGTCCGAGACCATCCCCGGCAAGCTGCCCCAGCGGAAGATCGTCACCACCGCCGCCGCTGGCTATTCCTCCTACGGCAACCAGATCGGCCTTGCCACCGGCATTGTGGATGAAATTTACCATCCCGGCTACGCCGCCAAGCGCATGGAGATCGGCGCGGTCATCGCCGCCGCCCCCGCGGAAAATGTCCGCCGGGAGCGCCCCGACCCCGGCGACGTGGTCATCCTGCTGGGCGGCAACACCGGCCGGGACGGCATCGGCGGCGCGACGGGTTCCTCCAAAGCCCACACCCAGCAGTCGGTAGAAACCTGCGGCTCCGAGGTGCAGAAGGGCAACGCCCCCGAGGAACGGAAGCTTCAGCGCCTGTTCCGCAATGGCGAAGCCTCCCGTCTCATCAAGCGCTGCAACGACTTTGGCGCGGGCGGCGTGTCCGTGGCCATCGGCGAGCTGGCCGACGGTCTGGAGATTGACCTGAACGCCGTTCCCAAGAAATATGACGGTCTGGACGGCACCGAGCTGGCCATCTCCGAATCTCAGGAGCGGATGGCCGTGGTCGTGGAAGCGAAGGACGCGGCGCGGTTCCTGGAGCTTGCCGCCACGGAGAACCTGAACGCTGTCCCCGTGGCCGTGGTCACGGAAAGCCCCCGTCTGGTGATGAACTGGAACGGGAAAAAGATCTGCGACATCAGCCGGGAGTTCCTGAACTCCAACGGCGCGGCCAAGCACATGGACGCCGCCGCCGAGAAGGCGCAGAGCTACGGCAAGACCGTGACCGGCAGCTTTGCCGAGAACTTCCTCGCCGTGGCTTCCGACCTGAACACCTGCTCCAAGCGGGGTCTTTCTGAGCGGTTCGACTCCACCATCGGCGCGGGCACCGTGCTGATGCCCTTCGGCGGAAAATACCAGCTCACCCCCATTCAGGCCATGGTGCAGAAAATCTCCGTGGAGAAGAAGCACACCGACGACTGCTCCTTCATGGCCTTTGGTTACAACCCCTTCATCACCTCCGCTTCTCCCTATCACGGCGCGTATCTGGCTGTGGTGGAGTCCGTGTGTAAGCTGATCGCCTCCGGCGCGTCCTTCGAGGACACCTACCTGACTTTCCAGGAGTATTTTGAGCGCCTCGGCAAGGACCCCAAGCGCTGGGGCAAGCCCCTTGCCGCACTGCTGGGCGCGTTCCGGGCGCAGATGGAGCTGGGCATCGGCGCCATCGGCGGCAAGGACTCCATGTCCGGTTCCTTCGAGAAGCTGGATGTTCCGCCCACGCTGGTCTCCTTCGCCGTCACCACCGGCAAGACCGGCGAAGTCGTCTCCCCCGAATTCAAGGCCGCGGGTCACAAGGTCTGCCTGCTGACCCCCGCCTACGACGAAAACGGCCTGCCCGAAACCGCTTCCCTGCTGGAAACCTTCGATACCGTCACCGAACTCCTTCGCAGCGGCAAGGCCGTGGCCGCCTACACCCCCGGCATGGGCGGCATCGCGGAGGCCGTGATGAAGATGGGCTTCGGCAACGGCTTGGGCTTCGCCTTTGACGACGCGCTGACCCTTGACGAGCTGTTCGGCTACGCCTATGGCAGCTTCGTGCTGGAAATGGCGGACGGCACCGTGGGCAAAGTTCTGGGCGTCACCACCGCTGACGGCAGCTTCTCCTATCACGGAGAAGCCCTGTCCCAGACTCAGGTTCGCGGCGCCTACGAAGACAAGCTGGAATCTGTCTACACCTGCAACATCCCCACCCCGGCGCAGAGCATGGAGACCTTCTCCTATGAGGCCACCCAGCGGAAAGCCCCCGCTGTCAAGGTTGCCAAGCCCAAGGTGCTGATCCCCGCCTTCCCCGGCACCAACTGCGAATACGACTCCGCCAAGGCCGTCCGGGACGCGGGGGCGGAGCCGGAGATCATCGTCATCAACAACCTGAGCGCCGACGGCATTGCCCGCAGCGTGGAGCGCTTTGCGAACGAACTGAAAACCGCCCAGATGGTGTTCATCCCCGGCGGCTTCTCCGGCGGCGACGAGCCGGACGGCTCCGGCAAGTTCATCACCGCGTTCTTCCGCAACGCCGCCGTCAAGGAGGGCGTCACCGCCCTTCTGGAGCAGCGGGACGGTTTGATGTGCGGCATCTGCAACGGTTTTCAGGCGCTGATCAAGCTGGGTCTGGTGCCCTACGGCAAGATCATCGACACCGACGAGACCTGCCCCACCCTGACCTTCAACAACATTTCCCGCCACCAGAGCCGCATTGTCCGCACCCGGGTCGCCTCCAACAAGTCCCCCTGGCTGGCGCTGACCAACGTGGGCGACGTGTACAATGTCCCCATTTCCCACGGCGAGGGCAAGTTCCTTGCCTCCGAGGAACTGATCCGCCAGTTGGCGGCCAATGGCCAGATCGCCACCCAGTACGTTGATCTGGACGGCAATGCCACCGCCGACGTCCACTTCAACCCCAACGGCTCTCTGTACGCCATCGAGGGCATCACGTCCCCCGATGGCCGGGTCTTCGGCAAAATGGGCCACAGCGAGCGCATTGGCTCCGGCCTGTACAAAAACGTCCCTGGCGAGTACAACATCCGCATGTTTGAAGCGGCGGTCAAATACTTCAGATAACTCCCCTTCCTCCATAAAAGGCGCTGTCTCACACAACCGTGAGACAGCGCCTTTTCAGGTTTTATGCACTCATACTGAACTCCAATTAAAATCCTTAAAAAAGATTTTAATTGCCTGAAGGGCATGGAGTTCATATGAGACTTGTTTTGTGATTTCTTTCCTTATAAATCACAAAACAGGCAGCGCCGTCAGGCGATGCCTTCCTGATTAAAATTAAGATTTTAATCAGGAAATAGTATTACGCATTTCTGCCGCACGATTTCCCTATAAAATTCTCCGTCACTCTCCGCCTCTCACCCATTTCCGCAAAAAATGCGTGCGGCGTTTCTGCAACCGGATTTACGCAGAAACGCCACACGCTGTGGGCTTATTATAACGGATGGGGCGAAAAATTTCAAATGTTTTTTGCAGTAAAAAATCGGCGCCCGTTTCCGGGTGCCGATTTTCGTTTATCTCTTATCTCACGTACTCGATCACCACGCGGCGGTTGGGTTCTACGCCGGTGGAGTGGGTGGTGATGTTCTCCATGTCCTGCAAAGCCGCGTGGATCACGTGGCGCTCGTAGGCGTTCATGGGCTCCAGAGTGGTGCGGCGGCGGGCTTTCAGCACCTGCTGCGCCTTCTTCCGGGCGTAGCGGCGCAGACTCTCCTCCCGCTTCTCCCGGTAGCACTCCGCATCCACGTTGACGCGGATGTGACCTTCCACATCCCGGTTGATGGTGTAGTTGGTCAGATGCTGAATGGCGTCCAGCGTGTCGCCCCGGCGGCCGATCAGGTAACCCAGATCGTCGCCCACCAGATCAACCTTGTACGTATTGCCCTCGTCCTTCCAGCAGTGGGGAATGGCGTTGGAATCCATGTGTTCCAGCAGGCCCTTGATGAAGACTTCGATCTTCTCCTCTACGGAACCGGGTTCGGCGGGAGCGTAGGTCTTGGGCGCGGCAGGCGCCTTGGGCTTCTCCGGACGGGGGGGCTTGGGAGGACGGGGCTTGTCCTGCCTGGGCGGCTCAGGGCGCTTTGCAGGTGCGGGCGTGGGAACGGGCTGGGGGGCCGGCTGGGGGGCCGGCTTCGGAGGCTCGGCCTTGGGTGGCTGAGGGGCTTCCGGCTTCTTCACCGGGGCGGCAGGGGCCTTGGGCTTGGAGCGGGAGGCGCTTCCCAGAGCGCTCTTGGGCTTTTCTTCCTTCTCCGGCACGGGGTCGGGGACTTCATAAGTCACCTGCACCTTGGCGCTCTGGGCACCGAAGCCCAGGAAGCCGGACTTGGCCTGCTGCAGCACCGTGACGGACACGCTGTCACGATCCAGCCCCAGCTGGCTCAGCGCGGATTCAATGGCAAGATCGATGGTCTTGCCGGAAGTGATAATCGACTTCTCCATGGTTTATTCCTCCATAGACTTGGGCGCGTAGCGGTCAGGGTCATAGTTGCGGCCCTTGCAGAAGGGACGGTCGGAGACACCGGACAGAGGCGCGTTTTCTTCCCTTGCGGCTTCCTCCACAATGCCCTTCCGGGCGGCGTACTCCTTGGCAGCCGCGGCCTTGGCGGCCTGCTCCTGATCCCGCTGCTGCTTTTCCAGCTTCTTCTTGCTGGTGTTGGCGGTGATGCCGTCGGGATTGGAGGCACGGCGCTCGGCGCGGACGCGCTCCTTCTCGGCTTCGATGCGCTCCTGCTCCAGCGCCTTCTGCAGGCGCACGGCGTCCTCCGCGTCATAGATCTTGCGGTAGTGGTTGGTCATAATCGGGTCGGAGATCATTCTCACCACGCCGCCGATGAACCAGTACAGGGACAGTCCGGCGGAAACGGTGAAGCCGATCCACAGAGACATCAGGGGCATCATCCACATCATGACCTTCATGGACTGGTTCTGCTGGGAATTCTTGGCGGTCTCCTTGTCCTGAACGCCCTTCTCGTCGGTGATGACGGAGTCGTTGGTCTTCTGGCTGATGACCATCTGCAGCAGCTGACAGGCGGCAGAGGTCAGGGCGATGAGGAACGCACCGATGTGCGCCCAATCCCACGCCCAGCTGGCGGAGAAGACATTGAACTGGGGCACAGCGCCCAGGTTAATGCCCAGAAAATCGAAATTGATACCGGCGAGAACGACCTCGCTGATGCCGGGGATGGCGGCGCGCAGTTCAGCCGCGTACTGGGGGATCAGCTGCGCGGCGACGACCTGCTCGTAGGCAGCATTGGAAGTGAACATATCCGGCGCAGCCGTCTTAATGACCTCCACGATCTGCTTCGCCGTGTCGGCGGACTGCATCAGGATGTAGGTGATGGGCTGGCGGATAACGGCGAACAGGGGGAACAGAATCAGAATGGGAATGAAGCTCCACAGGCAGCCGCCGCCCATGGAAACGCCCTCGGATTTCTGAAGTTCCTGAATGGCCTGATTCTGACGCTGGGGGTCATCCGCGTATTTCTGCTGGATGGCCTGCATCTTGGGCGTCAGACGGGACATCTTCATCATGCTCTTCTTGGACTTCGCGTTCAGGGGCAGCAGGATCAGCTGCACGATAACGGCGAACAGGATCATGGCGACGCCGTAGTTGTGGGTCGTTTCATACAGGACTGACAGCAGCCACCCAAACGGCACGGTTATGATGTCCGATAATTGGAATGCGAGAAACATTGCCTTTCCTCCTTAGAGATTCATGGTCATGGTACCGGGTCGTAGATATCCCCGCGGTAGAAGGGATTGCACCGCAAAAACCGCTTCAGGGCAAGCCAGCCACCCTTAAGGATACCGTACTTGCTGATGGCTTCGTAGGCATAAGCGGAACAGGTGGGGCGAAACCGGCACCGTGCCGGAAACGCCGGAGAGATCCAGCGCTGATAAAACCGAATGAGAGCAAGAAACATCTTCTTCATAACCGCAGCTTAAGTCTCTACTTTCTTCAGAAGCCCTGCTTTTTTCGCAAGGGCTAAGTAGCTTGCCGTCAGCTTCTCAAAGGGAGCCTCCACGGCCTTCGTCCTTGCCACCACCACGATGTCCCAGCCGGGCTGGAACTTTTCCTCGTTCAGGCGGTAGACCTCCCGGATGCGGCGGCGGGTGCGGTTGCGCACATGGGCTTTGCCCAGCTTTTTGCTGACGGTGACGCCCACCCGGTTCCCGTCCGTGCGGTTCTTTCTGGCGTAAAGTACCAGAAGGCCGTCGGCAACGCCGGAGGTGCGATACAGGCGCCTGAAAATATGGTTGAGCTTCAGGCTGGTTGAATACTTCATACTGTTTCCTCGCTAAAAAGGGAGCGGGGCGAACGTTCCATTCACCCCGCTGTAGCTCCCGTTTCGCTCTTAAGCGCTTTTTCCGCTCTAGGGTGTATCTGAAAACTGGTGAAATGACCAGCAGCGAGGGATTTTTGTCCTGAGCAAGCCATTTTTCCACAGGAATACTTGTTGTATTTCAAGGGAAAATGGCACGGCGCAGGGCAAAAAGGCCCGCTGATTGGGCATTTTGACAGTTTTCAGATGCACCCTAGTAACCCACGGACATACGCATCAGGCGGACAGAACCTTGCGGCCCTTCGCACGACGGCGGGCCAGAACCTTGCGGCCGTTGGAAGTAGCCATTCTCTGGCGGAAACCGTGAACCATGGAACGGTGACGCTTGCTGGGCTGGTAGGTACGCTTCATCTAAGATACACCTCCTGTCAAAATACAATATGCTCAACAGCCTTTCGGCCGCAGCAACACAAATTCAGACCGATACTACGGTCACACCCGTTTATTATAACCGAAGAACGCGGTTTGGTCAATCTTTTTTTCGTTCTTCCGTCAGTCAATTTTCAAATTCGGGCCGGAAAAGGTTTCATCCAGCTTGGAAAGGACGCGATTGTATTCTTCCGTCCCCGGCTCGTAGGGGGTGGGCTGGAAATTATTCCGTCCGGCGACGGAGCTGACGCTGGCGGGTACGATGGTCAGTTGTCCCAATCTGACCGTTCCCTCCGCGTCCCGGATGACCTCCTGCTGCACCAGCGCCGTGTCATAGTCTTTGGGAGCGCCGTTTCCGCCGAAGCTGAAATTCCCCAGAGAGTAGAAAATGATACCGCCGCCGTATTCCTCAATGGGCTGCAAAACATGGGGATGGGAACCGAACACGATGTCCGCACCGGCGTCAATGGCGGCGTGACCCACCTGCTTCTGTTCTTCGGTGGGGTGGTATGTACCCTCCACGCCCCAGTGGGGGGCGAAGATGATTAAGTCCACCCCCTGCTCCCGCAGGGCAGCAATCTTTGCGGTCATGTCCTCCACATCCAGTTTGTAGTACACGGCGGCATACAGCCCGATGGTCAGGCCGCTGCCCGTGGTGACCACGGCGGTGCTGTCCCGCTCCACGTAGGGGACGCCCGCCTGTTCCAGCACCGCCAGCGTGGACGCGTAGCCGTTTGCGCCGTAGTCCATGGAATGGTTGTTGGCCACAGTCACGGCCTCGATGGAATTCTCCGTCAGGCAGTTTACGTAAGCCGTGGGGCCATGGAACACATGCTTCTTCTGCATGGGGTTACCCTCGTCGCACAGGGGGCCTTCCAGATTCACCATGGAGAACTCGTCGCCCGCGAAATAGTCGATCACGTTGGCGAAGGGATAGGCGTAGTCATCGCCCACGGTCTTGATAAAGCCGGATTCCGCGTAATAGTTGGTCGGGTTGCTGCCGAAGGTGCAGTCCCCCGCGAAGGTCAGAAGAAAGTGTTCCTCCGCGGGCTGCGTTTCCGTGGGAAGGGTCTCTGGCTGAGACGTTTGGGTCGGTTGCGTCGCAGCGGCCTGCGTTTCCGGCAATGTGGGCGCAGTGGTTTCAGGCGCGGCGTGGCCGCAGCCCGTCAGCAGCAGCGCCAGCAGAACGCAGACCGGTAAAAATCGGATCTTCACCGGATTCAGGCATTGTCCTGAGCGCGCTTCTTCATCAGATTGCGCATACGTGCCGCATGATCCAGCTCCCGCTTGCGGATGCGCAGGCTCTTGGGCGTGCATTCCAGCAGCTCGTCGTCCGCCAGGAATTCCAAGCACTGCTCCAGAGAGAGGATGCGGGGGGGCGTCAGCCGGAGGGCTTCGTCAGAACCGGCGGCGCGCATATTGGTCAGCTGCTTCTTCTTGCAGACGTTCACGGTCATATCCTCGTTGCGGCTGCAAACGCCCACGACCATACCGGCGTAAACCGGCGTGCCGGGGCCGATGAACAGTGCGCCCCGCTCCTGCGCTGCCGCGAGACCATAGGCCACGGCTTCGCCGGTCTCAAAGGCGACAAGGGAACCCACCTGCCGCCGCTCGATCTCGCCCTTCATGGGGGCGTAGGAATCCAGCACGGAGGACATGACGCCCTCGCCACGGGTATCGGTGAGGAATTCGTTGCGGTAGCCGAACAGGCCGCGGGAAGGAACCAGAAATTCCAGACGGTAGCGGCTGCCCATGGGGGTCATGCCCAGCAAATCGCCCTTCCGCTTGCCCATTTTCTCAATGACGGAACCCATGCACTCCTCCGGAACGTCGGCGACCATCCGCTCGATAGGCTCGCAGACCTTGCCGTCGATGACCTTGGTCAGCACACGGGGGGTGGACACGGAGAACTCGTAGCCCTCCCGGCGCATGGTCTCCATGAGGATGGACAGGTGCATTTCGCCCCGTCCGGCCACGTTGAAGGAATCCGTTCCCTGCTCGGTGACGTGGAGGGAAACGTCCTTGAGAAGCTCCTTTTCCAGCCGGTCGCGGAGGTTCCGGGAGGTGACGAACTTGCCCTCCTTGCCTGCAAAGGGGGAATCGTTGACGGCGAAGGTCATTTCGATGGTGGGGTCGGAAATTTTCACGAAGGGCAGCGGCTCCACGCACTCCGGGGCGCACAGGGTACGGCCGATGGTGATATCTGCCATACCGGACAGCGCCACGATCTCACCGGCGTGGGCTTCGGGAACAGGGTTCTTGCTCAGGCCGTCGAACTCGTACAGCGCCACGACCTTGCCCTTTGTTTTCACGTTCGCGTCATGGAAGTCGCAGATGGTGACCTCCTGATTGACCTTGATGGTGCCCCGCTCCACCCGGCCGACGGCGATACGGCCGACGTAGTCGTTATAGTCGATGGAAGAGACCAGCAGCTGCAGCGGCGCGGTGTCGTCGCCCTCAGGGGCGGGAATATAGTTGACGATGGTCTCGAACAGGGGGGTCAGGTCGGTGCCTGCCTCGTCGGGACTGTAGGAAGCCGTACCCTGACGGCCGGAGCAGAACACGGTGGGGCTGTTGAACTGCTCGTCGGTGGCGTTCAGATCCAGCAGCAGCTCCAGCACCTCGTCCATGACCTCATGCACCCGGGCGTCGGGCTTGTCGATCTTGTTCACGGCCACGATGACCTTGTGACCCAGCTCCAGCGCCTTCTGCAAGACGAAGCGGGTCTGGGGCATGGGGCCTTCGGCGGCGTCCACCAGCAGAATGACGCCGTTGACCATTTTCAGAATGCGCTCCACCTCGCCGCCGAAGTCGGCGTGACCCGGGGTGTCCACGATGTTGATCTTGTAGTCCTTATAATGCACGGAAGTGTTCTTTGCCAGAATGGTGATGCCGCGCTCCCGCTCCAGATCGCCGGAGTCCATGACCCGCTCCACAGTGGCCTGATTTTCCCGGTAAATGCCGCCCTGCTTGAGCATTTCGTCCACCAGCGTGGTCTTGCCGTGGTCAACGTGGGCGATGATGGCAATGTTGCGAATTTTATCCTGAGGTACCATGAAAAAGTCTCCTTTTGAAACCGAATTACACAAAATATCAACTATAAAGTATAGCACATTGACGAAATAAATGCAATAATTTTGTTGGATATTCCGAATATTTTTGTGCTTTCCCGAAGAAAAGGGGCGGAGCCTGCGGCTCCGCCCCTGGGAAAATCGGATATTATTCAGCTCTCGTGCCGAAGTTGACGGAGGTGTCGCCCTGCTCGTTGGTGCCGAACTCGTAGTCCTTGCCGGGGAGTACGGCGTTCATCAGGATGCCCACCAGAGCGGCCACGGCCAGACCGGACAGGCTGATGGTCACGCCGCCGACGGGAATGACGATGGCGCCGTTGTAGGTCACGCCAACGGCCAGACCCATGATCATGGCGGCGACCAGAACATTGCGGCTCTTGGTGAAGTCCACGTTGTTCTCAACCACGTTCCGCACGCCCACGGCGGAGATCATACCGTACAGCACCAGACTCACGCCGCCCATGGTAGCGGCAGGCATGGCAACGATCAGCGCGGCAAACTTGGGGCAGAAGGAGAGGATGATGGCAAACAGCGCGGCCAGACGGATGACCTTGGGGTCATAGACCTTGGACAGCGCCAGAACGCCGGTGTTCTCGCCGTAGGTGGTGTTGGCCGGTGCGCCGAAGAGGGCGGCCACGGTGGTAGCCAGGCCGTCGCCCACCAGGGTGCGGTGCAGGCCGGGGTCAGCCACGTAATTCTTTTCCACGGTGGAAGAAATGGCGCAGATATCGCCGATGTGCTCCACGACAGTCGCCAGAGAGATGGGAGCGATGGTGATAATGGCGGTCAGCAGCATACCGCTGTCAAAATCCTTGCCGAAGATGGAGAAGGCGGTGTTGCCCCAGATCACGGGCAGACCGATCCAGTCGGCCTCGGCCACCGTCTTGGCAACATTTGCCCGGGCGGCGGGGTCCACGATCATGGCGAACAGGTAGGAGCCGAGAACGCCCAGCAGGATGGGAACGATCTTCACCATGCCCTTGCCCCAGATGTTGCAGACCACGACGACCAGGATCGCGACCAAGGCGACCCACCAGTTGCCGCGGCAGTTATTGATGGCGGAACCGGCCAGAGACAGGCCGATGCAGATGATGATGGGGCCGGTGACGATGGGCGGGAAGAAGCGCATGACCTTCTTCGCGCCGAAGAGCTTGAAGAAGAGCGCAAGAACCAGATATACAAGACCCGCCACGGCGACGCCGAAGCAGGAGTAGGTCAGCGGGATGTCCTGCCCGGAAGCGGTGACCAGACCGTAAGCACCCAGAAACGCGAAGGAGGAGCCGAGGAATGCGGGAACCTTACGTCCGGTGATGAGGTGGAACAGCAGCGTGCCGAGACCGGCAAAGAGCAGGGTAGTGGATACGTTCAGTCCGGTGATTGCAGGAACCAGAACCGTTGCACCGAACATTGCGAACAGGTGCTGCAGGCCCAGAACCAGCATTTTGGGGGTACCCAGAGTACTTGCGTCATAAACCGCGTCGGTATTCTTTTCGGGAGTAGCCATAAAAATCATCCTTTCTGTTTTTTGCAAATCTACGTGTTTTCATGAAAAAAGAGGCCCTAGGGCTGACCTAAGACCTCCTTTTCACACACTTCTGTGACAGTATACCTCTTTTTTCCCGATATTGCAAGGAAATATGCCGGATTCCGCCGCCAAAATATGAACGATTTGTAAAGCGGTTTTTGTGGATTCTGCCATTGGGGGGCAAAACCGGCAGCGCCATTAGGCGATGCCTTCCTGATTAAAATTAAGATTTTAATCAGGAAATAGTATCAATGTATCTGGAAGCCCCGCAGAGTTCGCCGCTCGCAAACGGCAAAACAACATCCGGCTGCCGCACGACAGCCGGATGTTATGCTTATTTTGTATCCCGCGGGGAATTCTTCGGCTTTCCCGCTTTGTGTCGGTACTCGCCCTTGGCATCGAAATTCGCCATGGCGATCAGGTTGATGGCGATGGTGCCGATCAGCAGAAGGACTGCTTCCCATATCAGACAGTTTACCGCGCTCCACACCATGTCCATCGAATCCATACTGCCGTAACCGGCGGTGACGATGGCCATGATAACGGTGAGGATCAGCCCCAGCCCGCCGAGGATCATCCCCGCGATCCGCTGGGTGAACCGCCATGCGCGGACGCTGCCCATGCCGAAATAGCAGCGGTAGCCGAAGTAGTAGTTGGCCTCCTTCGGCGCGAGAAACAGATACGCCAGTCCAAGGATCAGCGCGATGACCGGGCCGATCATCACGGCGACGCGGCACACGCCCACCAGACTGCCGAAAACCTTGCTCAGATCAGGCAGCAGCGAGGCGGGGTCAAAGCCGTCCATCACGCTTTTGATGGAGGCAATGTCCAGCGAGCCTTCCGTGGCGGCGGTGATTTCAGTTGGGATCGTGCTCATTACTTTTCCTCCAGGAATTTGCTGATCTCCCGCATAAAGCTGCCCGCATCCTGGAACCGGTGGTAGATGGAGGCAAAGCGGATGTAGGCCACCTCGTCCAGAGGCTTCAGACGCTCCATGACCATCTCGCCGATCTTGTCGGTGCTGATCTCCCGCTCCAGCGTGTTCTGGATGGTCTGCTCGATCTCGGTGGTGATGCGGTCGAGGTCAGTGACGTCCACTTTCCGCTTGTCAAAGGCGCGGATCATGGAATTGAGAATTTTGTTGCGGTCAAAGTTCTGGCGGGAGCCGTCCCGCTTCACAACGATGATGGGCAGGCTTTCCACGATCTCATAGGTGGTGAACCGGCGCTGGCAGCCCATACACTCCCGGCGGCGGCGGATGCTCAGGCCGTCCTCCGAGTGGCGGGAATCGACGACCTTGCTTTCCTGATCGCCGCAAAACGGACATTTCATGGGAAAAACACTCCCTTCCCCAATACTATTCCTGATATTATAGCAGATGTTGGCAGAACTGTCCAGTTTTTTTTCACCGGCGGGGTTCGACGGGATTCGCTGTTGCCTTTTGCGCCGATTTCGGTTAAAATGGGAACACTACATCTACCTGAAAAGGAGAACCTTATGTCTAAAAAGCTGCTGTTTGCCCTGTGGGGCGGTCTGTTTATTTTGTGCGCGGGGCTGGGATTTATCCCCGGCTTTTCTCAGAATGTCAGCGCGGGAGCGCAGGCTGTGCTGACGGTGCTGGCTGTGGCATTTTTCGCGCCGCCCGCGTGCCTGATTTACGGCGCGAAAAAGGAGAAGGACGCACGCACACTGAAGCTGGTGCGCGGCATTTCGCTGCTGTCGCTGGGGCTGACGCTGCTGGCACTGGTGCTGAACGTGCTGTCCGCCATGGGGACGGTGACCATGGGAAACGTGTTGTTCGCCGTGCTGATCGTGGTGTCCAGCCCCATGGTCTGCAGCGGCTATTGGGCGCTGAGCCTGTTCCTGTGGGCGTGTCTTCTGATCGTCAGCCACTCGCTGCTGAGGAAGAATTTTAACTGAATCTTTACTACATCTTGTGTATATAAGCGGAAGAAAACCACTACCTGTAGTGCGTTAACTCAAAAGAGGTAAAACGTCGAAAAATGGCTGTGCTATATTCCCAAACGGATAAGGGAACCTCTGATACAAACGGCAGATCGTTGACAGCTGGTTGAATACTATCCGCAGCCAAGCCGGCGATGATTTTTCGGGGGTTCCGGGAGGAAACTCTGAAAAAATCGGGAGGGTTTGGTATGATAAGAAGGTTGGTAGCCAGAGGGTTGCTGTCAGTTGTATTGGCGGCAGCTCTTTTTTCGTTGTTCCGGCTTCCCGCCGGAGCGGCGACGGTGTATCAGGAGATCACCGGCATGGAGGAACTGACCAGCGGGCAATACGTGCTGGTAACGCCCCTTGGCGACGCGCCGGGTATCCTACTGGGAGAAGATTTTGTGATTTCCGCCACGAAACCCACCTTCACCGGCGACACGGATGCCGCCGGTGCGGAATGGAACCTGACGGTGACGGAGAACGAGGTCATTCTGACGGACGCTCACGGCGTGTCCGCCGCACCCATGGAAGGCGACAGAAACGGCATCGCCGCCGGGACGTATGAATGGCAGGTTCTCTGGGATGGCGAATATTTTTCCTTTCACGGCTACAGCGGGAGCGAGCCGGTGACGCTGGTTTCCGATACGCTTCTTGAGCATAACTTTCTTGCGTGCAGAGACATCGACATTGAGGAAGAATCGGAATCATACGTCAGCGACTTTACGCTGTACCGGCGCGTGGAGCAGCAGGACGACCCGGAGCCGGAGGAGCCGGAGGAGCTGGAGGAGCCGGGAGAAGTGGTGGAAACGTCGCCCAGTGTGACCGTTTTGCCCGAGGGCGGCACAATCCGCGCCGGGGAGGAAATTACCCTGACCTGCGAGGACGAAAGCGCCGACATTTATTACGCAGTCTCCGCCGACGGGGTGAATTACCAGCCCGATGCGCTGTATGCCGGGCCAATTTGCTTTGAAAAGGACTTCGGAACGGCGTATCTCAAGACATATTCCATCGCCGGGGGCTGCGAACCCGGGGAAGTGACCCAGGTCATTTTCACGGAAGAATTTGACTTTGACTGGAATCTGTACTTCGGTCAGCTCCACGCCCACACCGATATTTCCAACGGCGCCGGGAGCGTGGAGGAAGCGTTCCAATACGCGTCGCAGGTGGATGGCCTGGACTTTTTCGCCGTGACCGACCACAGCGATTCCTTTGACAACGCTGATATGGGCGCCATCGACGCGGATGGCGCGGACATCAGCGCTGACTGGGCGGCTGGGAAGCAGGCGGCCGCTTCCGTGACCAACGGGGATTTTGTGGGGCTTTTTGGCTTTGAGATGACATGGCCTGAAGATAAGCAGCTGGGGCATATCTCCACCTTCAATACCCCCGGCTGGCAGACCAGAGATCAGGAAGCGTTTACCAACGTCACCGCAGCGCTGGAAAATTACTATAAGGTGCTGACCGCCGTCCCCGGTTCCGTCAGCCAGTTCAACCACCCGGACGACATTCACGGGGATTTTGAGCGGTTCGACCACTACAGCCCCCGATATGACGCGGTAGTCTCCCTGCTGGAGGTGGCCGGGGAGGACGGCGTGGTGGACTGCGAGTATTATGATCTGGCGCTGGACAAGGGCTGGCACGTCGCGCCCACCAACAACCAGAATAACCACAACGGGCAGTGGGGCGATGCCAGCGACGCGCGGACTGTGGTACTGGCGAAAAGTCTGACGGAGGAAGCGCTGTACGCTGCCATGAAAGACCGCCGGGTCTACGCCACGCAGGACAGTGACCTTGCCATTTATTATGAGCTGAACGGTACGGTCATGGGCAGCATCCTCCCCAAATCGAAGGATGCGGAAATCACCGTTTTCCTGAGCGACCCCACGGATGAGGCCATCGGCAACGTGGAGGTGGTGACGGACGGCGGGGCAGTGCTTGTGAGCGAGTATGTCGAAACGCCTTCGCAGGTGCTGGAACTGTCCGCCTCCGGCGGACACAGCTACTACTATCTCCGTATCACCCAGCCGGATGGGGACGTGGCCGTAACCGCGCCCGTGTGGATGGACGGGTATGACGATATCGGCATCGGGAGCTTCACGTCGGATACCCTCACCCCTGTCCGGGGCGAGAAAATCGGGCTGACGGTGGAGCTGTACAATGACGAGCCGGTGGACTTTATCGTGGAATCCCTGTCGCTTTATGCCGACGAGACGCTTGTCAGCACAGTCTCCGATCTGGGAGAAGTTGCGGGGATGAGCACACTGGACTACACCTTCTCCTACGCCCACCCGGAACCGGGTATGACGGAGTTCCGGGTCGAGGTGACCGGCAGCGTGAACGGAGAAGACCGCACCTACGAGGACACGCTGAGCCTGAGCTTCCACGTCCCGGAGCAGGTGAAGCGTATCGCCGTGGACGCTTCCCACGGCAATTCCGGCGTTGATAAGCTGAACCGGCTGAAAGCTATCGCCGCCAAGGTCAATATAGCAGTGGATATTCTGGACGGCGAGCTGCCCGAAAACAGCGACCTCCTGCTGATAACCGCCCCGTCAAAGCCCTTTGACGAAGAATTTGTGGAGAAAGTCAGGACGTTTGTCGAAAACGGCGGCACGGTCATTCTCTGCGGTCAGGCGGACATGGGCGACCTGAGCGGCCTGCACACCTCCGGCGAGCTGAACAGGCTGCTGGAAGCCATGGGCGCGACGGTGCGCCTGAACGACGACACCGCGTGGGACGAGGAAAACAATAGCGGTACGCCCGACGCGGTATCCGCCAATGTGTTCAACCCTGGCGGCGATTTGACAAAATCTCTGAAACCCGAGCAGACCTACACCCAGCGCGCCGGCTGCACCGTAAATCCGGGGAACGGCACCTGGCTGGTGAAGGGGCGTGATACCACCCACAGCATGGACGCGGACGGCGACGGACAGGACACCGGTGAAAACGCGGTGCTGCTTGCCTGTGAGGAACTGGCAAACGGCGGCAAAGTGTACGTCAGCGGCGGACTATTTCTGGCGGACGACGCCATGAAAGAACCGGACAATATCTGGAAGCGCGTCAGCGGAAATCAGGGGATCGCGGAAGCGGTGCTGGGAATCGAGCCGCTGGTCACCATTGACGAAATGCGTTCCGGCGGGGACGGGGAGGTGTTCCGCATCCGGGGTTGGGCGACCTCCGGAACGTCCCATCCCGGGAACATCTTCCCCAACACCATTTATCTACAGGATGATACCGGCGGTGTTGCCTTGGTACCGTTCACGAAGAAAGACATTGAAGTTGGCACGCCCTTGGAGGCAGTCGGGCAAAAGACATTTCAGGACGGCAACGTGGTGCTGAAAATCATCGACTGTGAGGTGCTGACCGAGCGGCTTTACAATTACACGCCGGAAACCACCGCAAACGAGGAAGCCATGGATTACGATACCAACGGCGGCCGCCTGATGCAGGTGGAGGGCAGGGTGACGGATGTGACCTACAGCGTCGGCGGCAAGGGCGTCTCCCGCATCACGTTAAAGGACGGAAACGGCGACCTTGCGGAAATCCTGATTGAGGACAACATTGTGTCCGGCGCGACCGAAAAAAATGACCTGGCCTCTCAGGTGAAGAAGGGCCGCACCGTGCGGGCAATCGGCATTCTCCATCTGGAAAGCGACGGCACGCCGGTTCTCCGGGTGCGCAACTGCGACGAGGTGGTCTACGTGCCGCCCGTCCCGGTTTCCCTGGGTTCCCGCAGGAATCCCCGTACCGGCGACCTGATCTGGATTGCCGTGGGGGTGATGGTGCTGTCCGGAATCGGGCTTGCGGTGCTGCTGAAGAAGAGAAAAAAGTAAAAAATTATGCCGGGGGCGGTCAGCCCCCGGCATTCTTACATTAGATGTGTATGTACTGCTTATACGAGTTTTTAATAAAACGCTTAAAAGCGTTTTATTAGGCCGCAGGATTGCGGCCAGCGGCCACTGCCGCTAAAAAACGAAGTCAATACATTTCTTACCGCCGCCCAGGCGGTCTGCCGTGTAACGGCAGAATAAAATGATGAAATCATTTTATTAAGAAATAGTATTATTCAGCTTATCCGCCTTGCAGAACAGGACGAAGCCGATGGCGAAAATGACGACCAGCGTACCCACGGCGATGTTTTCGTTTTGCAGCTCCAGCCCGAAGACATGGAACGACCGTCCGTCGGTGAGCTGGCTGACCATGGCGATCAGGGTCGTACCAAGGAAGGACGCGCCCTTGCCGCAAATGTCCATGAGACCGAAGTATTCGCCGCTGCGCTCCGCCGGGATGATTTTCCCGAGGTAGCTGCGGCTCAGCGCCTGAATGCCGCCCTGAAACATACCCACCAGAACCGCCAGTACCCAGAACTGCCACTGGGACACAAGAAATACCGCGAACAGGGTAATGCCGGTGTAGCAGAGGATGCAGATCTTAATGAGCAGCCCCGTATCGTACTTGGCGGAGAACCGGCCGAAGGCGATGGAGCAGGGGAAGGCCACGAACTGGGTCAGCAGCAGCGCCAGCAGCAGCCCGGTGGTGTTCAGACCCAGGGCGGTGCCGTAGGCTGTGGCCATGTCGATGATGGTGTAAACGCCGTCGATGAAGAAGAAAAAGGCCAGCAGGTACAGGAAAATATGCTTCTGCTGCCGAACCTCCCGGAAGGTGTCTCTCAACCGACGGAAGGTGGAAGAAACGGGATTGCTGCCGTGCTCCACGAAGGCGGTCTGGCGGTAACGCTTCAGCAGCGGCTGGGTGCATACGAACCACCACACGGCGGTAATGAGGAAGGAAACGACCATGGCCGTTCCCGCGCCGATGCCGATCTTATCACCGAACTGCACCAGCAGCAGGCAGAGGATGAAGGGGATCACGGAGCCGATGTAGCCGTAGGCGTAGCCCATGGAGGAAACCGTGTCCATCCGCTCGTCAGTGGTGACCTCCGGGAGCATGGCGTCGTAGAACACCAGACTGGAGGAATACCCCACTTTGGCGAGAACGAACACCACCAGAAATGCCAGCCATCCCGCAGTCACGCCCATGGCGGCGCAGCCGAGAACGCCCAGAAGCATACAGCCCATGAAAATGGGCTTCTTGAAGCCCCGGTGGTCAGCCAGCGTGCCGCAGATGGGGCCGATGACGGCCACCAGCAGCGTGGAGACGGAACCGGCGTAGCCCCAATAGGACAAATACAATGACTCGTTCAGCCCGCCGGTAGTTGCCAGAGCGTTGAAATAAATGGGAATCAGAGTCGAAACCAGCAGGATGAACGCGGAATTGCCGATGTCATAGAGAATCCAGCTCCGCTCCAACGCGGTGAGTTTGATTTTTTTCACTTCTACCACTCCTTGTTTCCTATCACCCGAAGGCCGGGGCGAAATCCTCACCCAGGGGTTCGCCGGTGCGCATGTATTCGTCCAGCTGGCTAAGCAAAACGGGGTAGCGCTTGAGCGCGCGGTTGTACAGCACCAGCATTTCGCTGTCCATCCACAGCCAGCGGTCGTCGCCATGTTCCGGCATGAGCTGATCCTCAATGGCCGGGCTGCGGGTCATGCGCAGCAGACGCCGGACATGCTTGCGGTTCTCGCCCACCAGAAACCGGGTGGCGCGGGCCATGTTGCGGACGCAGGCGTTGATGTTCGCCGGGGTGGCGGGGGGATAAAAGAGGGCAACCGTGACGCACTCCCCCCGGGTCAGCCGCATGTGGGCGCTGCCGTCATAGGTGTGGGGCTGAGGGACGCCGTCGGATTCCAGCAGATACCGGTCGAATTCCGATTCCAGCTCCACGTGACGGGCGCTGCCGTCGGCTTCCTTTTTCTCCACGTAGGGATGGCACAGGGAGTCCAGACAGTAATGTCCCAGCAGCCCCAGAAGATAGACCCGCCCGGCCTCGCTGCCCGCCTGGGCGCAGACCCGGGCGAAAAATTCCTGTCCGGACTGGGCGTGGAAGAGGCCGCCCAGCTGTCCCGTGGCGGTTTTGATCAGGGGATTATAGTAAAAGAAAATATCCGGCCCGTGCAGACCCATATCGTAAAGCCGCCGGAACCGCTGGATGCTTCGGCGGTCGTTGGGACACATCCCGGAGAGCAGCTGCTTTCCGAAGCGGTAATGGGCGTAATTTGCTGGCATGATCGGTCACCTCGTTGTTTTTTCTCACGTTTTCTCATTCTACATGATAATTCGGCAAAAGAGAAGCACTTTTTTCAAAATTCCACTTCAAATTTCTGTAAAGCCGGGGCGTTGCAATGCCAGCGGCACCGTGGTATAATGAACAAAATTGTCATTTTTCGAGGTGCGATATGGAAACACGCAAGCTTTATTATGAAGATTCTCACCTTTCCCGCTTTACATCGGCGGTGCTTTCCTGCGCGAAGGCCGCGGACGGATGGGAGGTCACGCTGGCCGCTACCGCCTTTTACCCCGAGGGCGGCGGTCAGGCGGGGGACTCGGGAACCCTGAACGGCGTCCGGGTGCGCAGTACCCGGGAACGGGAGGGGGCGGTAATTCACCTGTGCGAAGCGCCCCTGGAAGTGGGCGCGGAGGTCACGGGGGTGATCGACTACGACCTGCGCTTCCCGCGGATGCAGCAGCATTCCGGGGAGCATATCGTCTCCGGCATCCTCAACCGCCGCTACGGCTGCCACAATACCGGCTTCCACATGGGCGCGGACGTCATCACCATCGACTTTGACGGGGTCATCCCGCCGCAGGTGCTGCCGGAAATCGAAGCGGAGGCCAACGGAGCAGTGTGGCAGAACCTGCCCGTGGGGTGCTGGTATCCCAGCCCGGAGGAGCTGCCCGCTATCCCCTACCGCTCGAAAAAAGCCCTTGCCTGGCCGGTGCGGATCGTGGAAATTCCCGGATACGATTGCTGCGCCTGCTGCGGCACCCACGTGGCGGCTACGGGGGAAATCGGCCTCATCAAGCTGCTCAGCGCGGTGAGCTTCCGGGGCGGCACCCGGATCGAGATGGCCTGCGGGTCACAGGCGCTGGCGCTGCTGAACGCGGTCTTTGACCAGAACCGACAGGTTTCTCAGGCGTTTTCCGCGAAAATCACGGAGACCGGCGAAGCTGCCCGGCGGATGAACGAGCTGCTTTCGGCGCAGAAGTACCGCATGGCTGGTCTGGAAAAGCGGGTCTTTGCCGGAATCGCGGAAAGTTATGGAAACCGCGGCAATGTCCTGCACTTTGAGGAAGACTTAAGTGCCGACGGCGTCCGGGAACTGGCGGATGCTATCGCGGACAAGTGCGGCGGCACGGCGGCAGTGTTCAGTGGCAGCGACGGCGGTTACGCCTACTGCCTGATCGCCCGTCAGGGCGACCTGCGGCAGCTGGGCCGGGACATGACCGCCGCGCTCCATGGCCGCGGCGGCGGAAAACCCCTCTGCCAGCAGGGACGGGTGCAGGCTGCGAAGGGTGAAATCGAAGCCTTTTTCGCCGACAGACAGTGAATTTGGTAGTTCGGTGAGGAAAAAGAGGGCGCGAAGCCGCTTTTTGTTCATAAATTCGACTTTTATTCTCTTTGCGCTTATGCTATAATACCCAAAATGACCTGTGCCGCCGAAACTGTTCGGAAGGCACAAAAGGAGAAACATATGGGAGTATTTGAAAAAATTTTCGGCACCCGTTCCCAGCGGGAAATTAAGAAAATCCAGCCCACGGTGGATAAAATTCTGGCGCTGGAGGACGACTACAAGGCGCTTTCCGAGGAAGCCCTGAAGGCCAAAACCGCTGAATTCAAGAACCGGCTGGATCAGGGGGAGACGCTGGATGACCTCCTGCCGGAAGCCTTCGCTGCCGTTCGGGAAGCGGCCGACCGGGTGCTGGGAATGCGCCCCTACCCCGTTCAGCTCATCGGCGGCGTGGTGCTCCATCAGGGGCGCATCGCCGAAATGAAGACCGGTGAAGGCAAGACGCTGGTCGCCATTCTGCCCTGCTACCTAAACGCGCTGACCGGTAAGGGCGTTCACGTGGTCACCGTCAACGAGTACCTTGCCAAGCGTGACTCGGAGTGGATGGGCAAGGTCTACCGCTACATGGGGCTGACCGTTGGTCTGGTGATCCCCGGCATGTCCCCGGCGGAGCGCCGGGTGGCCTACGCCGCCGACATCACCTACTGCACCAACAACGAGCTGGGCTTTGACTACCTCCGGGACAACATGGCGATCTACAAGTCCGAGCTGGTGCAGCGGGGACACGCCTTTGCCATCGTGGACGAGGTGGACTCCATCCTCATCGATGAAGCCCGCACCCCCCTGATTATTTCCGGCAAGGGGGAGGATTCCTCCAAGCTGTACGAAATGGCCGACCATTTCGTGTCCACCCTGCGCAAGCAGGTCTTCGCCAAGACCGACGAGAAGGAGATCCACGACGACTACGACTGCGACTACATCGTGGACGAAAAGCAGCGCACCGTGTCCCTCACCGCCAGCGGCATCGCCAAGGCGGAGAAGTTCTTCGGCGTGGAAAATCTGGCCGACGCGGAGAACGCTACCCTCTCTCACCACATCAATCAGGCAATGAAGGCCCGCGGCCTCATGAAGCGGGACATTGACTACGTCATCAAGGACGGTCAGGTCATCATCGTGGACGAGTTCACCGGCCGTCTCATGTACGGCCGCCGGTACAACGAGGGTCTGCATCAGGCCATCGAGGCCAAGGAGGGCGTGACCGTCGCGGGGGAAAGCAAGACCCTTGCCACCATCACCTTCCAGAATTTCTTCCGGCTCTACGGCAAGCTCTCCGGCATGACCGGCACCGCACTGACAGAGGAAGAGGAATTCAGCGCCATCTACAATCTGGACGTGGTGGAAATTCCCACCAACCGTCCCGTCATCCGTATCGACCACCCCGACGTAGTGTACAAGACCGAAGCGGGCAAGTTCCGCGCCATCATCCGGCAGGTGAAAGAGTGCCACGAAAAGGGTCAGCCCGTGCTGGTTGGTACGATCTCCATTGAAAAGAGCGAAATCCTCAGCAAGCTGCTGAAGCGGGAGGGCATCCCCCACAGCGTCCTGAACGCCAAGCATCATGAGCAGGAAGCCCAGATCGTGGCGCAGGCAGGCAAGCTGGGCGCCGTGACCATCGCCACCAACATGGCGGGCCGTGGTACCGACATCATGCTGGGCGGCAACGCCGATTTCCTCGCGAAAGCGGAGCTTGCGAGAATGGATTTCCCGGATGAACTTTTACAGGAGGCCGACTCCTACGCCGAGACCAGCGACCCGGAAATCCTGAAGGTTCGCCATACCTACGAAGAGCTGCTGAAAAAGCACAAGGCCGCCATCGCCCAGGAGGCGGAGCAGGTTCGTGCCGCCGGCGGCCTGTTCATCATCGGCACCGAGCGCCATGAGTCCCGGCGGATCGACAATCAGCTGCGCGGCCGTTCCGGCCGTCAGGGCGACCCCGGCGAAAGCCGCTTCTACCTGAGCTTACAGGACGATCTGATGCGCCTGTTCTCCACCGACCGGGTAATGGGCATGATGGACTCCCTGGGTCTGGACGAGGACACACCCATTGACGCGAAAATCCTCAGCAACGCCGTGGAAAACGCCCAGAAGAGCGTAGAATCCCGGAACTTCCGCGCAAGAAAGAACGTTCTGGAATACGATAACGTTATGAACACCCAGCGTGAGGTCATCTACGCCCAGCGGCAGAAGGTGCTGGACGGGGAAGACCTGCGGGAGAACATGATGCAGATGCTCCGCTCCCTTGTGGAGAGCGACGTTTCCACCGCCCTCAGCGGGCATGGCGGCGAGGTGAACGAGGACGGCCTGAAGGGGCTGGCCAACGCCATGGAGGGTATCTACTTCGCCAAAGGCACCCTGGCGTCCCGCCGGGAGCAGCTGCTGGCCATGAATGCCGACCAGCTGACGGACACCGTTTTTGAAATCGCCCGGCACACCTACGAGGCCAAGGAAGCCGCCTACACCCCCAAGATCATGCGGGAGTTGGAGCGTGTGGTCATGCTCCGGGTGGTGGACGAATACTGGATGGACAACATCGACGCCATGGACGATCTGAAGCAGGGCATCGGTCTGCGGGCCTACGGCCAGCACGACCCGGTGATAGCCTACAAGGAAGAGGGCTACCAGATGTTCGAGGCCATGATCACCGCCATCAAGGAGGAGACCATCCGCCGGATGTTCCTGGTGCAGCTGCGTCCCGCGCAGGAAGTCAAGCGGGAGAAGGTGGCCAAGGAGACCGGCACCTCCGCCCCGGACAAGTCTCAGGTCAAGCGTGCGCCGGTGCGTAAGGAGCACAAGGTCGGCCCCAACGACCCCTGCCCCTGCGGCAGCGGCAAGAAGTACAAGAAGTGCTGCATGCAGAAGGACAAGCTCGAAAGTTAAGATAACAGAGAATCGGAAGTAAGGCGCTTTACGCCTTACTTCCGACGCGCGAAAACGAGATTATGATACGAACACAGAAATACGAGACACTCCAATATCTGACCGCCGACGGCATCACCGTCCCCCACGGGTTCACCACCCGTCTTGGCGGCGTCAGCACCGGCACCCAGAGCAGCCTGAATCTGGCCGTAGGCCGGGGGGACTCTCTGGAAAACGTGGAGGAAAACCTCCGCCGCCTTGGCCGCGCCGTGGGCTTCGACCCGGAAAAACTGGTGATGACATTGCAGATCCATTCGGACATTGTCCGGGTGGTGACGGAAAAAGACCATATCGGCCTGTGCCACCGGGACTATCCCAAGTGCGACGCCCTTGTGACAAACACCCCCGGCGTTGCGCTGCTGGTGTTCACCGCCGACTGCACGCCGCTGCTGTTTTTCGACCCCGTGACCGGGGCGGTGGGCGCGGCACACGCCGGTTGGCGGGGGACGGCGCAGGCCATCGGCGCAAAGGTGGTTCACGCCATGGCGGAAAACTTCGGCACGAAGCCGGAGAACATCCGCGCGGCCATCGGTCCCAACATCGGCATGTGCCATTTTGAGACCGACCACGACGTCCCCGATGCCATGCGCGCCGCCTTCGGCCCGGAGGTGGACGCCTACATTGAAAAACGGGGTGAAAAATACCATCTGGACTTAAAGCAGATCAACGCCATGGTTCTGCGCCGCTGCGGCGTGGAACACATTGACTTAAGTAGAGACTGCACCGTGTGCAGCTGCGACCGCTTCTGGTCCCACCGGGCGACCGGCGGGGAGCGGGGATCGCAGGGCGCGGTGATCGTCTGTCAGGAGGTGACGGGATGAAAAAGGGAATATCCGTGCTGCTGGCGCTTATCCTCTGTCTGGGGTGCTTCACCGGCTGCGTCGGGAGCATCGACAATTCCGCCTACGTCCCCACGGGAGACGCCCTCCTGATGGAGGGGGAGGACCCGGCGGAGGAAACCATTGCGCCGGACTCTCAGGATCTGACGCTGGCCTACTATCCCGACCGCTCCATGAACCCCCTGTACGGCAGCGACTACACCAACCGCGTGGTCATGTCTTTGATGTATCAGGGGCTGTTCGCGGTGGACTCCAGGAACAATACGACCCCCATTCTGTGCTCTCAGTATCAGGTCACCCCGGATAACCGTACATGGACGATCTATCTGGAACCCAACGCGACCTTCTCCGACGGCACCCGGGTCACGGTGCAGGACGTGGTTGCGAGCTACGAGCAGGCGCGGCAGAACGTGTATTACAAGGGACGCTTCACCCACATTGCCCGTGTGGAGCTGTCCAGCGACGGCGGCGTGGACTTTTTCCTTGACACGCCGTACCAGAATCTGGCGCTGCTGCTGGATATCCCCATCGTCAAGGCTTCGGAAGTGACCGCGGACAACCCCCTTGGAACCGGCCCCTACTCTCTGGAAGACGGCATCGGCGGCAAGCACTTGCAGCGGGTGGTGGGCTGGTGGTGCAGCAGCGACGACTTGGTGGCAAAGGATTCCTCCATCGCCCTTGTGGAAGCGGAATCCCCTTCCCAGATCCGGGACGAGTTTGAGTTTTCCGGCCTGAGCGTGGTCTGCACCAACCCCCAGACGGATTCCTACGCCGACTACCGCTGCGACTTCGAGCTGTGGGAAGTGGACAGCGGCTTCATGATGTATATCGGCTGCAACGTCACCTACAGTAAATTTTTCGACGACGGCACCCTGCGTACCTTCCTGACCTACGGCATTGACCGGCAGACGCTGGTGGACGACAACTACGGCGGACTGGCGCTGCCCACGACCCTGCCCATTTCCCCCATGTCGCCGTATTACAGCAAAAGTCTGGCAACAAATTATGATTACGACGAGATGCGCTTCATCGATGCGGCCAGCAAATTCCGCGTTCCCACCAACGACAAGGGCGTGCCGAGGACGCTGCAGCTGCTGGTCAACAGCGACGATTCCGCCCGTCTGCGCTGCGCCCGGAACATCGCGGCCACGCTGACGGAGCTGGGTCTTGCCTGCGAGACGGTGGAAAGTCCCACCAGCGTCTACGAAGCCCGGCTTCAGGCGGCCAACTACGACATTTACCTCGGCATCACGAAGCTGCCCACAACGGCGGACCTGTCGGAATTCTACCGGCCGTGGGGCGAAATGAGCTGGGGCGGCCTCGCCAACGAGACGATCTACAACATGGTCAATCAGTCTCTGGCGGACAGAGGCAACTACTATAACCTGCACAAGCTGGTGGCGGACGACGGCCGGATCATCCCCGTGATGGCCGGTTACTACGCCATCTACGCCAAGCGCGGCGTGCTGAGCGACCTGAACCCCGCCCGGGACAACGTGTTCTACTACACGCTGGGCAAGACCATGGAGAGCAGTAAGGTTGCCACGCAGTTCAGCTGAGAGAGACCGCAGATCTGCGGAAAAATATCTACCAACGGGAAAGGAAGAGGATTATGAAAAGAGTTATTGCCCTGACGCTTACCTTGGCGCTGCTGCTGTGCGGCTGCGGTGCCAGGAGCGCGCCTGCCGCGACCACCCCCGCAGCGGTGCCGGAGACCACCGCCGCGCCGACCGCTGAGCCGACCGCGGAACCCACTGCGGAACCGACCACCGTGCCGACCACGGAACCGGAGCCGGAGGTTTATGTCAACCCCCTGAACGGCGAGGTTCTGGACGCGCCCTTCACCGGCCGAATTTTTGCCAACACCGTGAGCAATCTGGCGGACAACATTCCCCATGTGGGCGTGGTGAAGGCGGACATGCTGATCGAGTGCTACGTCAACATGGACAGCGTGGTGCGCTGTCTGGCGCTGTTTACCGACATCGACTCCGTGGACGCCATCGGCTCCACCCGTTCCACCCGGCCCATGTTCAACAGCATTGCCCAGCACTATGACCTGATCCTGTCCCACGCGGGCGGCTCCGCGCAGGCGCTGGCAGACGCCAAGGAGCGGGGCGTGGAGAATTTCAACATTGACGAATGGGTGGTGGCCTCCACCGGCGCTTCCTATCGGGACACCGAGCGCAAGGGCGCGCTGGAGAACACCCTCTACGGCATCGGTTCCGGCATCAAAGCCTACGCCGAATCTCAGGGCTACCCCATGACGCTGGAGCGGGACTACGGCTTCGACTTCACCGACGACGGCACCCCGGCGGACGGTGTTGAGGCCAAGGACATCAGCATCACACTGGTCTACGAAAAGGCCAGAAAGGAAACCCGGATGGTCTACGACGAGAGCACGGGCAAATACGCCTTCAACCAGTACGGCAAGGTCATGACCGACCTGAAGACTGAGGAAGTCGAAGCGTTCCGGAACGTCATCGTCATGTACGCGGACATCACCACCACCGGCATTTACCACATCGCGGATTTCAATGCCGGCGGAAAGGGCTACTTTGCCTGCGGCGGCAAGCTCATCCCCATCGTCTGGATGTGCGGCGGCGATAAAGAGCCGTTCCGTTTCTTCACGGAAAGCGGCGAGCCGCTGGAGCTTGGCCGGGGCAACACCTACATGGCCATCTGCACGCCTCAGTCCCCCGTCGTCTGCGAAGGAATGCCGGAGCAGCCCGCCGAAACCACGGCCGCGTCCTGAGTTTGGGGCGGATATTCCGGGAAATGAAAAGCGCCCGCAGCGTCACGCGGCGGGCGCTTTTGCGCAAATGAGCAACATGCACCGAAAAATAGCAAAAACTGATCGGAATTTTACGAAAATTACACTTTACAACGCAGTGGGATTATTGTATAATGGATTCCGTACGGAGATATCGAATGCCGTACCTGAAAAGTAAAATACTGCCTTCCGGCAGTAATAAAAATGGAGGAATTACCATGTCTGTTAAAGTTGCAATCAATGGTTTTGGCCGTATCGGCCGTCTGGCTTTCCGTCAGATGTTCGGTGCTGAGGGTTTTGAAGTCGTCGCGATCAACGACCTGACCTCTCCCAAGATGCTGGCTCACCTGCTGAAGTACGATTCCACTCAGGGTAACTACGCTGCTCAGGGTCACGTCGTTGAGGCTGGCGAGGACTTCATCACTGTGGACGGCAAGAAGATCACCATTTACGCCAAGGCCAACGCTGCCGAGCTGCCCTGGGGCGAGCTGGGTGTGGACGTTGTCCTGGAGTGCACCGGTTTCTACACTTCCAAGGCCAAGGCTCAGGCGCACATCGACGCCGGCGCCAAGAAGGTCGTCATTTCCGCTCCTGCCGGCAATGACCTGCCCACCATCGTTTACAACGTTAACCACAACACCCTGACCAAGGAAGACAACATCATCTCCGCCGCTTCCTGCACCACCAACTGCCTGGCTCCCATGGCCAAGGCTCTGAACGACGGCTGGAAGATCCAGTCCGGCATTATGTGCACCATCCACGCCTACACCGGCGACCAGATGATTCTGGACGGCCCCCAGCGCAAGGGCGACCTGCGTCGTTCCCGTGCGGGTGCTGTGAACATCGTTCCCAACTCCACCGGCGCTGCCAAGGCCATCGGTCTGGTCATCCCCGAGCTGAACGGCAAGCTGATCGGCGCTGCTCAGCGTGTTCCCACCCCCACCGGCTCCACCACCATCCTGAACGCCGTTGTTGAGGGCAACCCCACCAAGGAAGAGATCAACGCTCAGATGAAGTCTCAGGCCACCGAGTCCTTCGGCTACAACACCGATGAGATCGTTTCCTCCGACATCGTTGGCATGCGTTTCGGCTCCCTGTTCGATGCCACCCAGACCATGGTCATCAATCTGGGCAACGGCACCAGCCAGGTGCAGGTCGTTTCCTGGTACGACAACGAGAACTCCTATGTTTCTCAGATGGTCCGCACCATCAAGCACTTCGCTACCCTGCTGTAATTCCGGTTCGGATAATGTAAGATTCCCCGCGGCATCCAAAGTGCCGCGGGGATTTTTCGCTGTTCAGGGCTGCCAGAATTCGCCAAGGCTCCGGCGCACCTTGCCGGTGAAGCCCGTTACCGGGTGGGCTTCCAGCATGGAGCGCAGCACCGCTTCTTCGGTGGCCTCTGCCACGGCGCGGAAGGCGTCGTCTATGTGGGACTCGTGGATGCAGCGGAAGTTCAGGCAATCGCCCTGCGCGGGAATGCGGTTGGCGGTGGAAAAGCCTACCATGACTTCGCCGCTGCCGTGGCCGATGTAGCTGCCCAGCCGGGCAAGCCCCACGCTGCACCGACGGATGATCCGTCCCAGCTGGCGGGAGGTGACGGGCAGGTCGGTGCCGACGATCATGATGCAGCTGCCCTCGTCCGGAGTGTCCTCCCGGATGCGCCGCTCGATCTCCTTGCCGATGTTTTCCCCGCCGACGGTCAAATCCCGCAGACACCCGTGGTTCGTCAGAACCAGCACGCCCACGGTGAAGGTCTCACCGCCGATCTCCACAAGCCGGGAAGAGGAACCGATGCCGCCCTTCAGGTCGTGGCAGGTCATGCCCTTGCCCGCGCCCACGTCGCCCTGCGCAAAGTCCGCCGACGCGGCGGCAATGGCGGTGAACACCTCCGCCTGCCCCACCGCCCGGTGACGGATGTCATTCAGGGATGCGTCGTTGCACTCGCACACCACGGGGTTCACGGAAAGAACCGGATATCCCCGGCGCTCCCCCTGACGGCACATATATTCCACCATGGCGTCGTGAACCAGCCCCACGTTCAGGGTGTTCGTCAGGGCGATGGGGGTCTCCAGCGTCCCCAGCTCCCCGATCTGCATCAGCCCGGTGGTTTTCCCGAAGCCGTTGAGAACGTGGTAAGCCGCGGGCATTTTATTGCGGAAAATGTCGTCCTCGCAGGGCAGGATCACCGTCACGCCGGTTTTGTGCCGTTCATCATTCACGGTGCAGTGGCCGACGCGGACGCCGGCCACGTCCGCGATGGAGTTCCGCGGCCCGTGGGGCATACGGCCGATGTTCAAATCCATAAAAATTCCTCCCGAGTGTTTTTTTGACATTATACCGTTTCGGACGGAAGAATGCAACGGTTTTGCCATAAAGAGGGAGGTTTCCCGTGAAGCGGCAAAAAATCCCGTGTTCATGCTGTCGCGGAGGGTTGACCCCTATGTTACAATTAAAATTGGAAACCAAAAGGAAGGCGGCACCGGATGGTGCGGAAGTGTGAACCCAAATGAAAAGATGCCCCTGCTGCGGCGCGCCCTACAACGGCAAGCGTTGCCGGGAATGCTACTACGAGCCGTTTACCGAAGAAATCGCCCACGGGATGCATACCCACGAGGGGGAACCGCTGGTCATTGAGCACCCGGAGGACAGACCCGTCCGCCGGAGCGTCCCCACCCGGCAAAAAGAATGCAGGCAGTATTCCGGCCGGCGGAAAAAGACCAGCCCCAAGTGGCTCTGGCCGATTCTGATCGTAACCGCGTTCATGGTGGCGCAGTACGTGCTGACGGAGTTCATTACCGAAAAAGTGAGCAGCATGTCCTCCCTGTGGAGCGACGACGGGGACACCTGGGAGACGGAAGCGGTGATTCGCCCGGAGGATTTCCACCACCAGACCGTCCTGTACGACAAGGGCGGCATCCTGGCCGTGGCCGACTGGAAGGACGGGGACACATACACGGACGAGATTCCCGTCTACCTGCGCAACGATTCAGACCGGGACGTTATACTCATGAGCAGCATGGACTGCGTCAACGGCTACATGACGGAGGATCGTCTCTTTTTCATCCTGCTGGAAGCGGGGCGGGAGGAAATGACCTCGATCTGGGTCAACGATACCGACCTTGAAAGCGGAAGTATTGAAACGATCGGCGAACTCTCGTTCTGCTTGGAAGTGACGGATGCCAGCGACTACAATCCGCTGGATTCTACGCCCCCCATTACCCTGCGCGCAGACAAGAACAATGTCCGGTCGGTGGAGAGCGGCGGCACGACGGTTCTGGAGGAGGCGGGCATCACCCTTACCTACACGGGCAGCGAGGGTGAGCTTTGCGAGGACGGCGCCTTCCGGTTCCGGGTAGAGAATCATTCCGAGCGGAATATCTGGCTCTACACGATGGAAACCTATGTGAACGGCGAATCCGCTGATCTGTTCCTGTTCGACGAGCTTGCGCCGGACGCCTGGGGCAAGTGCGAAATGTGGCTGTATGACGCGGGCGTGGAGCGGGTTCGGGACATCACCTCCCTGGAGCTGGTGCTGGGCGTCCTGGATCATGACACCGATGAGCTTTTGCTGGAAAGCAAGCGGGTCAGCATTCCCGTTACAAAATAGTGATTTCTTCCCCCGGCTGCATCAGCAGCCGGGGGAGCATTCGCTTCCAAAAAATCCACGAAAAAAGCAACGAGCCATTGAAAGAACGGTGGAAATTTGATACTATATAGAAAACATGGGGCGGCCACGCGCCCGCCCCGAAAAACGATCAGGTGAAACCATGAACACCAAACAGGATTACATTGCCGTCTTCGACTCCGGCGTGGGTGGTATCAGCGTACTGCGGCACCTGCGGCGGGTCATGCCCGGAGAGCGGTATCTCTATTTTGGCGACTCCGCCAACGCCCCCTACGGCACAAAAACCAAGGACGAGGTGGGAGCGCTTACCTTTGCTGCGGCGCGGCACTTGATGGCTCAGGGAATCAAGGCGCTGGTGGTGGCCTGCAACACCGCGACCTCCGCCGCCATTCACGATCTGCGGGAAGCCTATCCGGATACCATCGTCATCGGCATTGAGCCTGCCCTCAAGCTGGCCTACGACCGGTATCACGGCGGCGGCATCGGCGTGATGGCCACACCCATGACCCTGCGGGAGGAAAAGTTTGAAGCGCTGATGCACCGATACGACCAAAGCTGCCGGGTCTACAAAATCCCTGCGCCGGGGCTGGTGGAACTGGTGGAGCGGGGGCAGGCGGATTCCCCGGAAGCCGAATCCCTTCTGCGGGAGCTGTTCGCCCCCTATCAGGGAAAGCTGGACGAGGTGGTGCTGGGGTGTACCCATTACCCCTTTGCGGCGAAGGCCATTTCCCGTGTGCTGGGATGCGGCGTCGCTCTGTTAGACGGGGGTGACGGCACCGCCCGGGAGACCCGCCGCCGTCTGGCGGAGGCAGGTCTTCTGGAAAACGGAACAGGCGAGGTCATCCTCACCAACAGTCTCCCGGACGATTCAATTCTCGAATTGTCCCGGAAGCTGTTGGATGAGAAATAGATATGGAGGAAAAGATTATGGACGACAACATTCTGGTCATCGGCATTGCCGGGGGCACGGGCAGCGGCAAAACCACCCTGATGAACAATCTGATCTCCCGCTTTGAGGGCATGGTCACGGTCATCAGCCACGACAACTACTATAAGCGCCACGACGACATGACCTACGAGGAGCGCAGTCAGCTCAATTACGACGAGCCTGCCGCCTTCGACACCAGCCTGATGGTCTACCATCTGGAAGAGCTGCGCCGGGGACACGCCATCGAATGCCCGGTGTACGACTTCACCATCCATAACCGGTCGGAGCAGACCATCCACATCGTGCCGAAAAAGGTCATCATCGTGGAGGGCATTCTGATCTTCGAGAACGAGGAGCTGCGCAACCTCATGGACATCCGGATTTTTGTGGACACCGACGCGGACATCCGCCTGTGCCGCCGCATCAAGCGGGACGTGAACAAGCGGGGAAGAACTTTGGAAAGCGTACTGAAGCAGTATCAGGACACGGTCAAGCCCATGCACGAGCGGTACGTGGAGCCGAGCAAGAAGTATGCCAACATCGTCGTCCCCGAGGGCGGAAAAAATCTGGTGGCGCTGGACATGATCGTCGGCCGCATCCAGCGGCATCTGGAGGAAACATGAATTACGAGAGCCTGATTTTTGACATTGACGGCACCCTCTGGGATTCCCGGGCGCTGGTGGCGGAGGGCTACAACATCCAGCTTAACAAAGAGGGGCTTTCCCGGTACTGCATCACGGCGGAAACCCTGAAACCCCTGTTCGGCCGGGTGATGACGGAAATCGCCGACGTTCTGTTTGCCGACTTTCCGGAAAAAGAGCGCTACGCCCTGATGGCGCGGTGCATGGAGACGGAAAACCGCCACCTCCACGAAAACCCCTGCCATATCGGCTACCCCGGCGTCCGGGAGACGATGGAGGCGTTGGCGAAAACCCACCGCCTGTTCATCGTCAGCAACAGTCAGCAGGGCTATCCGGAGCTGTGCATTTCCAAGCTGGGGCTGACCGGCTGCATCACCGGCCATCTGTGCTTCGGCGACACCGGCACCAGCAAGGGAAAGACCATCCGCACACTGATGGAGAAATACAACATCACCTCCTGCGCCTACATCGGCGACACGCAGGGGGATTACGAGGCCACGGTGGAAGCGGGCGTCCCCTTCCTCTGGGCAAGCTACGGCTTCGGCACCCCGGCGGGGTACGCCGGGAAAATCGACAGCTTTACGGATTTGCTGAAGTTATAAACATTATGGAGGTTCCATGAGTATTTCCATCGACACTTACTGCCTGCAATGCCTTCTGCGGCGGAACATCGCCCTTGCCCAGACGCTGGGGACGGAGGAGCAGGCAATGGCCTTTGCCAAAGAGATCATGAAGCTGTGCATTGCTGCGCCGGAGGGGGTGTCCTCCCCGTGGTTCGGGCCGCAGATCGCCGACCTGCTTCACGATATGTACGGTCTTGACTACGACCGTTTCCGTCAGGAAAAGCTGGATTCCAACCGCTTCGTGCTGGAGCGGCTTCCCGCAATCCGGGAGAAGGTCACCGCCGCCAAAGACCCGGTTTTCGCGGGACTGCAATTCGCCATTCTGGGGAATTATCTGGATTTTTCCGCCTTACAGGGGCAGGTCAGCTTTGAAAAGCTGGAGGAAATGCTGGACAAGGCGCTGGAAATGGAGCTGGACGATCAGGTGTACGCCGACCTTTGCCGGGATTTACGCCGGGGCGGGAAGCTGGTGTACCTGACGGACAACGCCGGAGAGATCGGCTTTGACCGGGTGCTGGCCGAGGCAATCGCGGCGGCGTATCCGGATATTGCCATCACTTTCTGCGTCCGGGGCGCCATTGCCCAGAACGACGCGACCCGGGAGGACGCCGCCGCCGTGGGCATTCCCTTCCCGGTGATCGACAACGGCAACCGGGTGGCGGGCACCCAGCTGGATATGCTGAGCGAGGAAGCCGCCGCTGCGCTGTCCGGCGCGGACGTGATTCTCGCCAAGGGCATGGCCAACGCGGAGACGATGCTGGGCTGCGGGTACAACGTGTACTACGCGTTTCTGGTAAAATGCCAGCGGTTCGTCACCCGCTTCGGCAAGCCCATGTTCACCCCCATGCTGGTGAAGGAACGGGAGTAAAAAATTCCTCTGCTGCGGTGGCAACAGAGGAATTTTTGCAGTCAGGAATGGCGCTGGGTGGGCTGGAGGTAGCATTCTGTGCTCCAGCTGAAACAGCTATCGTACTCGACGGTCAGATAGACGGTCTTCTTGCCGTCCTTCAGCTGGACGAAGCACACGCCGTTTTCGTCAAAGAGATCGGTGATTTCCATGCTCTGATCTTTGTAGTAGACCCACACCGTTCCGTCCTCCCGGTAGGTCACATCGATTCTGTTCTGAAGGTCTTCCAGAAGCTCTTCCTCCGTCAGAGGGCGCTCCCGGCCAAAGGCGTCGATGGCTACACCGCCGCCCCCTTCGCTGTGTACCCCGTCGGCAGCTTCGTAGGTCAGCTCGTAGCTGCCGTCCTGAATTTCCAGAACGGCGTCGGTCTGATCGCCGTAGCACCAGAGCTGGATGGTTCGCTGAATTCCGCCCACGTCTTCCGCATAGCAGACGCCCGCCATGGCAAATACCGCAATCACCGCGGCGCACAGCAGCACCGCTTTCCTCAGGGAAAAATGCTTTTTCGTTTCCATATGGGTTACCTCCGTCAAAATGTCCTCGGAGGCATGAAGCACGCCGAAAGCACGCCGGTATTTTTCCTTATTCGTCATCGTTCCACGCCTCCATCAGTTTGGTTTTCAGGAGCTGCCGTCCCCGGTTCAGCTGGCTTTTGACGGTGCCTTCCCGCGAGTGGAGAATCTCCGCGATCCGGGCGACGCTGTAGTCCTCGTAATAAAACAGGTGGATCACCGTCCGGTATTTTGCGGGCAGGGACATGACCGCCTCAAAGAGGGACTTATCCTCCGGCGCTTCAAAGACCAGCGTTTCCATATAGTCCTCCCATGAGACCCGGTGCTTTTCCCAGAAAGAACGCTTCTGATCTCTGGCCCGGTTGATGGCGACCCGCAAAAGCCATGCGCGGATGTGATCCTCGTCGGTAAATTCCTTGTCATAGGAACAGTACCGCAGATATGTATCCTGCACCGCGTCGTCGGCGTCCGCCTGATTCCCTGTGACGCTGAACGCCGCAGAGAAAACACGGTCGCCGTATAAGCGAAAGGCATCCTCAGCTGACAGTTTCATATGTAGCCCCTTTTTGTTGGGGGGAAGCTCTCGCCGATTGATCCAGAGCTTCCCCGTGGAAGTACTTCTGCCAATAGAACGTATGAGAAGCGGAAAAGGTTGCGTATTCTGGAAAATTATTTTTGAGTATTGTATCATCCGAAGCGCTTTCCTTCAAGGGCGTTTTCCACCGCTGATTGGGCAAAATGTTGAAAAAAAGTCCCGGAATTTGTGAAAACCCTCTTGCCAAACAGGGAAAACAGTGATATAATCCTAACGTAAACAGGTAGAAGGTAGGAAAGAGAGGCGCGAGCGCCTCTCTTTCTTGCTGATTAAGGTCGCGTCTGAGAGCAGGTGAAAGCCACCTTTCGGACAGACTCAGGGAAAGGGTGTATCCATGAAAGTTACCGAACAAGTGGCGGCCTTCGCCGAGCCCATCGTGAAAGAACACGGCTGCGAGCTTTGGGACGTGGAATACGTCCGGGAGGGCAGCGAATATTTCCTGCGGCTGTATATTGACAAGGACGGCGGCGTGGACATCAACGACTGCGAGGCCATCTCCCGCGCCGTTGACCCCATTCTGGACGAAAAGGACCCGATCCCCGGCTCCTACCATTTTGAGGTCTGCTCCGCCGGACTGGAACGGGTGCTGAAGCGCCCTTCTGATTTCCAGAAATATCTGGGCAGCCCCATCACCGTCAAGCTCTACCGCCCCAGGAACGGCATGAAGGAGATCCCCTGCGTCCTGCGCGCTTACGAGGACGGCAGGCTGACCGTGGAAGCGGGCAAGGAAACCGTAACGTTTGAAAAATCCGAGGTCGCGCTGGTGCGGCTTCGCGTGGAATTCTGATAGGAGGACAGAATAAAATGGCAAGAAAGACAGCCAAAAAGCAGGCGGAAGCCCCCAAGGTGGACATCGGCGCGGAGATTTTCGCGTCTCTGCGGGAGCTGGAAAAGCTCAAGGGCATCCCTGTGGACTATATGGTGGAGCGTCTGAAACAGGCGCTGACCAACGCCTACCGCAAAGACCGGGAGGATCGCCGGGACGTCCCGGCGGACAATGTGGTGGTCGATCTGAGCGAGCACGGACTTTCCATGCACATCGTCAAGACCGCCGTGGAGGAAGTGGAGGATACCGCCCTGGAGATCCCCATCGACGCCGCCCGGAACTATAACCCCGACGTTCAGGTGGGCGACCCGGTGAACATCCCCGTGGACATCCAGAAATTCGGCCGCATCGCCGCCCAGACCGCCAAGCAGGTGGTCATTCAGGGCATCCGGGAAGCCGAACGGGGCGTGGCCTACGAAAGCTATTCCAACAAGGCACAGGAGCTGATGACCGGCACCGTGCTGCGCATCGACCCCACCACCGGCGATATGTTCCTGCGCATCGGTCAGGGGAACGACACCTCCGACGCCGTGCTTCAGGCCGGCGAGCAGATCCCCGGCGAAACCCACCACGAGGGCGACATGATCCGGGTGTACGTGCTGGAAGTCCACAAGATGGGCCGCGGCCCGCTGATCCACGTCTCCCGCACCCATCCCAATCTGGTGCGCCGCCTGTTCGAGCTGGAGACCCCGGAGATCGCCGACGGTCAGGTGGAGATCCGCAACATCGCCCGGGAAGCCGGTTCCCGTTCCAAGATGGCAGTTCGCGCCGCCATGGAGGGCATCGACCCCGTGGGCGCCTGCGTCGGCCCTCACGGCGGACGTGTGGGTGCCGTCGTGAAGGAACTGGGCGGCGAGAAGATCGACATCGTGGTGTGGAGCGAAGACCCCTGCCAGTATGTCCGGGCTGCCCTCAGCCCTGCGGATGTCATTGACGTCAGCCTGATCCCCGGCCAGAAAGCCTGCCGGGTGATCGTCCCCGACGACCAGCTGTCTCTGGCCATCGGCAAGGAGGGTCAGAACGCCCGTCTGGCCGCCCGCCTGACCGGCTACAAGATCGACATCAAGCCCGCCTCTCAGGCCGAACCTGCCGAGGAGACGGAGGAAGCATAAAAATTCAGGGCGATAAGGAGGCAGTTCGATGCAGAAGAAAATTCCCCAGCGGCAGTGTATGGGCTGCCGGGAACGGAAGGCCAAGCGGGAGCTGATCCGGGTCGTCCGCAGCCCCGAGGGCGAGGTCAGTCTGGACTTCGGCGGCAAGAAAAACGGCCGGGGCGCGTACATCTGTCCCAATCCCGAGTGCCTGAAAAAGGCCATCCGCTCCAAAGCGCTGGATCGCAGTCTGGAAGTGACCATCCCGGAGGAGGTCTACCAGCGGCTGGAAAAGGAGATGGAGAATGGATAAGGCGCTGCAATATCTGTCCATAGCCCGCAAGGGCGGCATGGCGGAGCTGGGCGAGGAGCCGGTAGGCGCGATCGCCCGGGCGGGAAAGGCGTACCTGATTCTGGTAGCCGCCGACGCTTCCGACCATACATGGCGTCGGGCGAAATCCTTCGCCGCCGGAACCGACCAGCAGTGCGTCCGCCTGAAATCCACCAAAGAGGAAATGGGCTTCGCCATCGGCCGGACCAGCCTTGCCATCGCCGCCGTGACGGATGTCCGGCTGGCGCTGACCCTGCTGACGGCGCTTGGCGAACCGGAGAAAAACCGGGAAGCTCTGGAAGTGCTTTCCGCCAAGGCCGAAAAGGTAAAGAAGCATCAGGCCGAAGCGAAAGCCCATGTAAAAAATGTGCGAAAAGGGAAAAAGAAGCAGTAGTTTTGAGTAGTAAGCAGAGCGCAGAAGCGCATATCCCCTGCGTTCCGCTTTCCGCTTGTCATATTTTGGAGGTGCGTTTTATCGTATGAGTTTAGTGAAGTATCGTTTGAAGGAGGTCGCGGCAGACTTCGGCGTTGCGCCGAAGGTGATCGCGGACATCATCTCCAAGTATTTTCAGAAGCCCAAGTCCAATACGCAGGTGCTCACCGATGAGGAACTGAATCTGGTGTTTGACAGCATGACCCAGACCCACCAGATCGCGTCGCTGGAGCAGGTGTTTGCCGTGAAGCCCGCGCCCAAGGCGGAGCCGCCCAAGCCCGAAGCCCCCAAGGCCGAGGCTCCCAAGCAGGAAGCCCAGCAGGCCGCGAAGCCCCAGCAGGCGAAGCCTCAGTCCCAGCCCCAGAATCAGAACCGTCCCCAGCAGCCCGCCGCGCCCAGCGCGCAGCCTGCCAAGGCAGACAAGCCCAAGGAGCCTGAACGGAAGCGGGAGCGCCGGGTGGTGGACACCTCCGCCGTGCAGGTCAACGCCGGACGCTTTGCCGACGTGGACAATCTGGTCTCCGAGAAGGTGCAGAATTATCAGGGCGGCAAGCAGCGCATCGGCGGCAAGAAGGGTCAGCAGGGCAATAAGCAGCAAAACGGCAAGTTCCGCGGCAGCAAGTCCCGGAACGAGGAGCAGGAGAAAATGCGCCGCCTGCAGATGGAGGTCGCCCGGAAGGCACCTCTGACGGTGAAGATTCCCGAGGAGATCACCGTGGGCGAGCTGGCTTCCCGGATGAAGAAGACCGCCGGAGAGGTCATCAAGTGCCTGATGAAGAACGGCGTCATGGCCGCCATCAACCAGGCCATCGATTTTGACACCGCCGAGTTCGTGGCCACCGAGATGGGCTGTAAGGTGGAGAAGGAAGTCACCGTCACCATCGAGGAGCAGATCATCGACGACCATGTGGATACCGCCGAAGAGCTGGAGACCCGCGCCCCCGTCGTAGTGGTCATGGGTCACGTTGACCACGGCAAGACCTCCCTGCTGGACGCCATCCGCAAGACCTCCGTCACTGCGGAAGAAGCTGGCGGCATCACCCAGCACATCGGCGCTTACACTGTGGACGTGAACGGGAATATGGTCACGTTTTTGGATACCCCCGGCCACGCGGCCTTTACCTCCATGCGTGCCCGCGGCGCGAAGTCCACGGACATCGCCATTCTGGTGGTTGCCGCCGACGACGGCATCATGCCCCAGACCATCGAGTCCATCAACCACGCCAAGGCTGCGGACGTTCCCATTATCGTCGCCATCAATAAGATGGATAAGCCCACCGCCAACCCCGACAAGATCAAGGAGCAGCTGACCAAGTACGACCTGATCCCCGAGGAGTGGGGCGGCGAGACCGTCATCTGCCCCATCTCCGCCAAGACCGGTCAGGGCCTGGACAATCTGCTGGAAATGGTCATCCTCACCGCCGAGGTGCTGGAACTGAAGGCCAACCCCAACCGCCGCGCCAAGGGCGTGGTGATCGAAGCGCGGCTGGATAAGTCCCGCGGCCCCGTGGCGACGCTGCTGGTGCAGAACGGCACGCTGAAGCAGGGCGACATCGTCATCGCCGGTACCGCCGTCGGCCGTGTCCGTGTTATGACCAACGACAAGGGACGCACCGTCAAGACCGCCGGTCCCTCCGTGCCTGTGGAGATCACCGGCCTTGCCGACGTGCCCACGCCGGGCGACGAGTTCAACGCCGTCACCGACGAGCGCATGGCCCGTGAGCTGGTGGAGCAGCGCCGTCAGGCGCAGAAGGACGCCCTGGCCAAGATGAACCAGAAGGTCACCCTGGACAATCTGTTCGCCAAGATGCAGGAGGGCGAAATGAAGGAGCTGCCGCTGATCGTCAAGGCCGACGTGCAGGGCTCCGCCGAAGCGCTGAAATCCTCTCTGGAAAAGATTTCCAACGAGGAAGTCCGCGTCCGTGTCATCCACGCGGGCGTCGGCGCCATCAACGAAAGCGACATTCTGCTTGCCTCCACCGCAGGCGCCATTGTGGTGGGCTTCAACGTCCGCCCCGACGCCGCCGCTGCTGCCAGCGCCCACCGCGCCAATGTGGATATGCGGTTCTATCGCGTGATCTACGACGCCATCGACGAGATCGAAGCTGCCATGAAGGGTATGCTGGCGCCCAAGTTCGAGGAAGTGGTCATCGGCCACGCGGAAGTGCGCATGACCTACAAGGTCAGCGCCATCGGCACCATCGCCGGCTGTATGGTCAAGGACGGCAAGGTCACCCGGGATTCCCAGGTGCGTGTTCTGCGGGACAACATCGTCATCCACGAAGGCGAGATCGGCTCCCTGCAGCGCTTCAAGGACGCGGTCAAGGAAGTCACCGCCGGTTACGAGTGCGGCATGAGCGTCGTGAAGTACAACGACATCAAGGAAGGCGACATTTTCGAGTGCTTTGTCATGCAGGAAGTGAAGCGCTAAGTTATTCGCCGCACCGCACATAACGCGGCGCGGCGAAAACTGTTATTGCACAGAGGGGAAGCTCCCAATGTGCTGCTGAAAGGAGTACCCAATGTCATCCAACCGAATCAATCGGATCAATGAGGAGATCCAGAAGGAGCTGTCCGCCCTGCTTCGTACCGTGAAGGACCCCAGAGTGCAGGACACGATGATCTCCATTACCCGGGTGGAAACCACCCCGGATCTGCGCTATACCAAGGTATACGTCAGCTTTTTGCAGGAGGAGCGGGTGAAGGACGCCATGGCGGGGCTGAAATCCGCCGCCGGATACCTGCGCCGTCAGCTGGGACACAACCTCCAGCTGCGCTACAGCCCGGAGATCGTCTGGTCTGAGGACGATTCCATCACCTACGGCGCGAGAATGCTGAAGCTGATCAACTCCCTGGAGGTCAAACACGATGAAGATTCTGACGAGAGCTGATGCGGCGCGGTTTCTTCTGGAACACGACCATTTCGCCATTTTGTCCCACCGCCGCCCGGACGGGGACACCGTCGGCAGCTCTGCCGCCTTGTGCCGGGGGCTGCGGCAGCTGGGCAAGACCGCCCATGTGCTTGTCAACAAAGAAGTGACGCCCCGGTTTGCGTGGCTCCATGAGGGGCTGACCAAGCCATGGGTGGAGGAAGGCGACACCATCGTCTCGGTGGACGTGGCGTCTCCCGAGATGCTGCCTGCGGATTTCCGGCCGCTGCTGGGGAAGATTGCCCTGCGCATTGACCATCACAGCTCCGCGACCTCTTTCACGGAGCAGGAGCTGGTGGACGGGGACAGCGCATCCTGCGCCGAGGTGGTGTGGGACGTGCTGGAGCTGATGGGCGTCAAGGCCGACCGGGCGCTGGCGGAGGCGGTGTATGTGGGCGTTTCCACTGATACCGGCTGCTTCCGCTTTTCCAATACCACGGCGCATACCTTTTCCGTGGCGGCGCTGTGTACCCGGGCAGGGGCGCGGATATACGAGCTGAATCAGGAGCTGTTTGAGACGAACACGCTGGAACGTCTGAAAATGCAGGCGTGGATCGTGGAGCATCTGGAGCTGCTGCGTGGCGGCGAAATGGCCATCTGCGCTATCCCCCGTGCCGTGGAGGAGGAGATCGGCGTCAACGAGGACGATATGGACAACATCTCCAATTTCCCTCGCACGGTGGCGGGCGTGCGCATGGCGGCGACACTCCGGGAGACGGGGGACGGGGAGACGAAGCTGTCCGTCCGGGCAGTCCCCGGCTGCGACGCCACGGCGGTCACCGTCCGTTTCGGCGGCGGCGGCCACAAGGGCGCGGCGGGCGCGTCCATGAAGCTGCCTCTCGATGAGGCCGTCAAGGCTGTGGAAGCGGTCATGTCAGAAGTGAACTGAAATGAACGGAATTGTGATTATCGACAAGCCCGCCGGGTGGACGAGTCAGGACGTGACGGCGCGGCTGCGGCGGGTGTTCGGCACCCGGCGCATCGGCCACGGCGGTACGCTGGACCCCATGGCTACCGGTGTGCTGCCCGTGTTTGTGGGGCGCGCCACCCGGGGCGTAGAGTTTTTTGAACACGCCGAAAAGACCTACGAAACGGAGCTGCTTCTGGGCGTCGCCACCGATACCGAGGATACCACCGGCACGGTACTTACCCGCCGGGAGGTCAGCGTGACGCAGGAGCAGCTGGATGGGACGCTGGAGCGCTTCCGGGGGGAGATCATGCAGATCCCGCCCATGTATTCCGCGCTGAAGGTCAACGGCCAGAAGCTGTGTGACCTCGCCCGGAAGGGCAGGCAGGTGGAGCGTCAGCCCCGCCCCGTCACCATCCACGAGCTGACGCTGCTGTCCCGGGAGGGGGATACCCTCCGTCTGCGGGTGCGCTGCTCCAAGGGGACGTATATCCGCACCTTGTGCGCGGACATCGGCGAAGCGCTGGGCTGCGGCGGATGTATGCAGGCGCTGCGCCGGACGCAGGCCGGGGAATATACCATCGCCGAGGCCGTCCCCTTACAGCAGCTGCTGGAAGCGGCGGAGCCGGAAACCTATCTGCGGGACGTGGACACCATGTTCCGGGGCTATCCCGCGGTGAAGCTCACCGTCAATCAGGAAAAGCGGTGCCGGAACGGCAACGCCTTTTCCGTCAGTCTTCCCGGCGGAACCTACCGCGCTTACAGCCAGTCGGGAGAATTTCTCATGCTGGCGAAGGTGGAAGATGGCATTATGTCAACCATAAAGAGCTTTTTTGACGTACAATAAAAGAACGGAACGGAAAGCCCCGGCCTTTGCCGCAAGCTTCCGTTCCTGTCAGGTGAACCAATGAACAAGACGATTTATGCCCTTGGATTCTTCGACGGGGTACACGTAGGCCACGCCGCGCTGCTTGACCGGTGCAAAACCTTGGCGCGGGAAGAAAACTACCGCGCCGGGGTCGTGACCTTTGCCGCCCATCCGGATACGCTGGTGCTGGGGAACACCCCACCCCTCATCAATACGCCCTACGACCGGGAGAAACTCCTTCGGGAACGCTTTTCCATGGAGCAGGTCGTGACGCTGCCCTTTGACGAGCAGATGCACACCATGCCGTGGCGGGATTTTCTTCATATGCTGATACGGGACTATGCTGCTGCCGGGTTCGTCTGCGGCGAGGACTTCCGTTTCGGCTATCGGGGCGAGGGAAACGCGGACGCTCTGGAAGATTTCTGCCGGGCGAACGGGTTTGTCAGTGCCGTGGTGAACGACCAGATGATCGATGGCATCCGGGTGTCCAGCACCTACATTCGCCGCCAGATCGAGACGGGGGACATGGAGACTGCCGTGAAATTTCTGGGGCACCCCCATATTCTCAGCGGCTCCGTGGTTCACGGACACCAGCTGGGGCGGCGGCTGGGCATCCCCACCGCGAACCTGCGCCTACCGGAGGGGCTGGCGGAGCCGAAATTCGGCGTCTACGCCTGCCGCGCCGTGGTGGAGGGCAAGCGGTACTGCGCCGTGACCAACATTGGCGTCCGACCCACGGTGGAGGGGCGCAGCGTCACGGTGGAGCCGTGGATCCTGGACTACGACGGCGACCTGTACGGCCGGGAAATCACGCTGGAATTCTACCGTTTTCTCCGCCCGGAGCGGAAATTTCCCTCTCTGGACGCACTGAAAGAGGAAATTCACCGCAACGCCGGGGAAACGAGAGCCTACTTTGGGGAATAACCCCTTGTTTTATCCGAGGAAATGCAGTATAATAAAGCATCATTCAGAATTGGGAGGACGACGCCATGCCGCTGCACGACGATGAAATGAATATGCGCCGTGAAAAGCGGGAAGCCCAGCGCAGAAAGCAGCAGGCCGAGGCTAAGCGGCTTCGTATCACGCTGATTCTGGCGGCGGTGGTGCTGGTGCTGTGCACGGCGGGGATCGTGTTCCTCACCGGCCGTTCCGACAGTTCCCAGACGACAGTGGCGGCGGAGACCCGTCCCACCCAGAAGCCCACCCAGGCGACAGAACCGGCCACCCACGCTCAGAAAAGCACCAAAACCACCATCCACATCAAGGCGGCGGGTGACCTGAACGTGACCAACACTGTAATCAACGCCGGTGTAGCCGTGGGCGGCTACAATTACACCCGCGCCTTCATGGACGTGGCGTCCACTCTGTCCGACGCGGATCTGACGGTGCTGAACCTGGAGGGCAACATCTGCGGCGAGCCGTACGGCAGCGATACAACCTCCGCGCCCCGGGAACTGCTGGATGGACTGCGCAACGCGGGCGTTGACCTGATCCAGATGGCCAATTCCTGCACCATCAACAACGGCCTGATTGGCCTGACTTCCACCCTGCAAAGCATCCGGGCGGCGGGCTTGGAGCCGGTGGGTGCGTTCGCTTCGGAGTCCGAGTTCCAGCAGTCCAAGGGCTACACCATCACGGAAGCTCAGGGCGTCAAGGTTGCATTTGTGGCCTTTACCAAAGGTCTGGGCGGCCGGGGACTTCCCGCCGGAAACGACAATCTGGTGAACATCCTCTATGAGGACTACGCCAGCACCTACGACAAAATCGACCGCACCCGCATCACCAGCGTTCTGAAGGCTGTGGAAGCGGAGAAGCCGGACATCACCATCGCTCTGCTCCACTGGGGCAGCGAATACAACGACGACATCAGCGACACCCAGAAGAGCATCGTCAACCTGATGAAAAAGCAGGGCGTGGACGTTATTATCGGCACCCACCCCCATACGGTGCAGGCCATCGAGTACGACGCGCTGGCAGGCACGCTGGTGGCCTATTCTCTGGGGGATTTCTTCGGCGACGCCTCCCGGGGCGGCACCAATTACTCCATCATTCTGGATTTGGAAATCACCAAGGATTCCAGTACCGGCACCACCAAGGTGACGAATTACAGCTACACCCCCATTTACACGGTCAGCGAGGCGGAAAGCGCCGACGGCTACCGCCGTGTAGTGCGCATCGACAAGACGGTGGAAGCGTGGGAGGAAAATTATCTGGACAAGGTGAGTCAGTCGGCGAAAGAAAGCATGGTCTACGCGCTGGATCGTATCGAAGCCCGCATCAACCCGCCGGTGGAGGAAAAGAAGAAGTAATCGCGGAAACGTTCCGTGCCACAAGAATATGTGTTATGGAAACTCCCATGTGCTGCGGCACGTGGGAGTTTTTGAGCCTGTAAGGACGGTCGCTTGATATCGGGGTTGACATGTGATATACTGGAAACCGGATAAACAAATCGGAATTTGACAAAGGAGTGTGATTGTATGAAAAAGAAGCTATCTGTTATGGCTGTAATCATTTTGGTTCTCGCGATATGTGTATCGGCATGGTTTTATGGATACTACAATCGCAAAAGCAACGACAATCTTCCCACTCTGACGGCAATCGCAGAAATGAGTGAAGCCGATGTTAATAGCCTTTTGCCAGGGTACCATATTGACCAGCTTAGAGAGGTATGGGGGAAGCCTGATACAAGTGAAAACAGCACTGCATATTGGAAACTTGGGAATGACACTACTCTCGTTGTAAGTTATAAAAATAATGGTATAGTTGCGATTTGTGGCCTTAAAGACGATAGCGGTGCCTCCATAGGAGAATAACAAATTCCGATTTGTCGGTTTGATTTACAGGCGGGATACACTGCCCCGCGCCCCAGCCGGATTTTCTGCATAAAAAATTCCCCGCTTTCGTTACCGAAAGCGGGGAATTGCTATTGAACCTTACTGGTTTGCCATTTCCTTCAGAGCGTCCTTGCGGCTGAAGTTGGCGCGGCCCTTCTCGTCGAAGCCCATGAACTTCACCCAGGTCATATCGCCCAGATTCAGCACGTCTTCCACCTTCTCCACGCGATGGTTTTCCAGCTTGGAGATGTGGACCATGCCGTCATGGCCGGGGGCGATCTCCACAAACGCGCCGATGGGCAGGATGCGCACGACCTTGCCGTAGTACAGCTTGCCGACCTCGGGAACGAAGCAGATATCGTCCACCATCTTCTTGGCGGCGTAGGCGGCGGCGGAGTCAACGGCGGAAATGAACACACTGCCGTCGTCGTCGATGTCCACCTTGGCGCCGGTGTCGGCGCAGATCTTCTGGATGGTCTTGCCGCCGGAACCGATGACCTCGCGGATCTTGTCCACGGGGATCTTCAGGGACAGCATCTTCGGGGCGTACTCGCTGACCTCGGGACGGGGGGCGGGGATGGCCTTGAGCATGACCTCGGACAGGATCTCCAGACGCGCCTTGCGGCAGCGCTCCAGAGCGTCGGCGATGATCTCCATGGTCAGACCCCTGTTCTTCAGGTCCATCTGGATGGCGGTGATACCCTCGGTCGTACCGGCGACCTTGAAGTCCATTTCGCCGTGGAAGTCCTCAACACCCTGAATGTCGGTGAAGGTTCTCCACTCGCCGGTCTCCTGGTCGGAGATCAGGCCGCAGGAAATACCGGCCACGGGGCGCTTGATGGGCACGCCGGCGTCCATAAGAGCCAGAGTAGAGCCGCAGATAGAAGCCTGAGAGGTGGAGCCGTTGGAGGACAGGACCTCGGACACCACACGGATGGCGTAGGGGAACTCCTCAACGCTGGGGATCACGGGCAGCAGAGCCTTCTCGGCCAGCGCGCCGTGGCCGATCTCCCGGCGGGAGGTGGAACGGGCGGCACGGGCTTCGCCTGTGGAGTAGGCGGGGAAGTTATAGTGATGGATATACCGCTTGGTATCCTCGGGGTAGATGGTGTCGATCTTCTGGGCGGCGGACAGGGTGTTCAGGGTGCAGATGGAAAGCACCTGGGTCTGACCGCGGGAGAACAGGCCGGAGCCGTGGACTCTGGGCAGAACGCCGACTTCAGCGTCCAAAGGACGGATTTCGTCCATGCCGCGGCCGTCCACACGCTTGCCCTGAAGCAGCCACTTCTTGACGACCTTCTTCTGCATCTTGTACAGGCAGACCTCGATATGGGTGTCGAAGTCCTCGTACTTCTCGCCGAACTTCTCCTGGAAGTCCAGACGGGCGGCGGTCAGGCGCTCCTCCCGGACGTTCTTGTCGGGGGTGTCCAGAGCGTACTCGATCTGATTCAGGCCGTAAGCCATCAGATCGTCCAGCAGCTCGTGGTTGACGGCGGCCTTCTCGAAGGTGAACTTGGGCTTGCCGATCTCGGCGACGATGGAGTTGATGAACTTGACGATCTCCATGTTGGCCTCGTGGGCGACCCGGATGCACTCGTAGACGATGTTCTCGGGGGCTTCCTTGGCCTCGGTCTCGATCATGACCACCTTCTCGAAGGTGGAGGAGATGCACACGAAGCAGTCGGCGGCGTCCCGCTCGTCGGAGGAGGGGTTGATGATATACTTGCCGTTCAGGTGAGCAACGTTGGTGGTGGCCACGGGACCGTTCCACGGGACGTCGGAGCAGGCAATGGCGATGGAAGCGCCCAGAGACGCCACGATCTCCACGGGGTTATCGTAGTCGTTGGCAAGAACGGTGCAGGTCACGACGGTGTCGTTGCGCAGCTCCTCGTCAAAGAGGGGACGCATGGGACGGTCGATGATGCGGCTGTTCAGGATGCCCCGCTCGGAGGGCTTGCCCTCCCGGCGGTTGAAGGAGCCGGGGATGCGGCCCACGGAATACATACGCTCCTCGAACTCGATGGTCAGGGGGAAGTAGTCGATTCCGGCCTTGGGGATGGGGTTGCAGGTGACGGTGGTGAGCACGACGGTGTCGCCGTAGCGGCAGATGCACTCGGCGTCGGCCAGCTCTGCGACCTTACCGGTTTCCACGGTAAAGGCACGGCCGCCGATTTCCGTCTCGAAAACGTGATGGTTGGGATACTGTTTGCGGGTGATCATTGGTTTACCTCCTAATTGTTTTATTTGTACGGGAGGTTTAGCACTTGAATCTGCGGTCGGATTCCGGCGGCACATTCAACTGCTAAAGCATCTCCCGTGTTTTAAGGATTGGCAGAGACACGAAGAAAAGGGGCGACGACAGTCGCCCCTTCCAATCTCTTACTTACGGATACCCAGCTTGGCGATCACAGCACGGTAGCGGTTGATGTCCTTCTTGGCCAGATAGTCCAGCAGACTGCGGCGCTTACCGACCATCATCAGCAGACCACGGCGGGAGTGGTTGTCGTGCTTGTGGACGCGCAGATGCTCGGTCAGCTCGTTGATACGGGCAGTCAGGATGGCGATCTGAACCTCGGGGGAACCGGTGTCGCCCTCGTGGGTCGCGTTGTCCAGGATGACCTGGGTCTTCTTTTCCTTCTGAATCATGATTTTTCCACCTTTCAAATCGGTAGCCCGGAAGCCAAGTAGGGGCCGGTGAAGTGCCGCATGGGCGTTGTCCCACAACTGAGCAACGGGCGCAAAAATTGTGTCTGGTCATAACCAGCTTTTCGAGTATATCACAAGTTTGCCCAAAAGTAAAGGAAAACTTTCACTTTTTCGGGCGAAAACTTTTCAGCGTTCTTTGTGCAGTTTCTCACTGAAATAGCCCCGGACGTGCATGATCTCGTCCCCGGCGAGGGCCTTTCTCATATTGCCGATGTGCATGACGTCCAGCACCGCTCCGGCGCAGATGGCCGTGATAATTTTCGCCGGCGCTTCGCCGAAAAGATACATCAGCAGGGGCAGGGCGATGCCCACCGTTATGGGGAACATCACGGTGCAGTCGAAGACCCACATGACCGCCCATCCGGCGCACAGCACGATGGGCACGTACTTTAAGCCGCAGTAAATGACCAGCCCGCCGAAGGTCGCCAGCCCCTTGCCGCCCCGGAAGCGGTGAAACACCGGGAAGCAGTGGCCGATCATGGCGCCGATGCAGGCCAGCATCCCCGCGGTGCTGAGCCCGGGGAACAGATACTGCGCCAGCTTGCCGGAGAGGAAGGACTTCATCAGGTCAAAAAGCATGACGAAAATCCCCGCGCCCCAGCCGAGAACCAGCATGGTGTTGGTGGCGCCAAGATTTCCGGTGCCGGATTTGCGCACGTCGGTCTTCTTCACCCTGCCCACCAGAGAGGACGGGCTGAGCGAACCGACAAAATATCCCAGAGCGATACTGAGAGCTGCGTCCATAAAAACCTCACTTTCCAAAGTGCCTTAAAGTGGAGACTGCTTGATCTTTGCGTAGCGGCGGGGGTACTGCTTCGGCGTGGGGGCGGTCTTCCGCAGGACAATGACCGCGTGGGACGCCCCGTCGATGGAAAATTCCTTTACCGATTCCAGTTGTAACCCCAGCTTTTTGATCGCGGATGTACACTCGGCCAGCTCTTCCCTTGCGGCGGAGCCTTTCATGGCCAGCACCGCGCCGCCGACCTTCACATAGGGGGCGGTCAGCTCCAGCAGGATGTTCAGCCGGGCGACCGCGCGGGAGACGGCGTAATCGTAGCTTTCCCGCCGTTCCGCCGCCGCTTCCTCCGCCCGGGCGGTGACGCACTGGGCGCGGACGCCCAGCTGGGGGAGGATTTCTTCCAGCCACTTCATGCGCTTGCCCAGACTATCCAGCAGGGTAACGCGCGCTTCCGGGCAGGCGATGGCCAGCGGAACGCCGGGAAATCCCGCGCCGCAGCCCACGTCGATGATCTGCTTTCCCCGCAGATCGGCGGCGGTGAGCACCGTCAGGCTGTCAAGCAAATGGAGCTTTGCCACTTGATCCGGCTGGGTGATGGCGGTGAGGTTCATGACCTCGTTCTGCTTGATAACCGCCGCGCCAAAATCGCAGAGGGTCTGGCGCGCGCTTTCCGGCAGGTCAAGTCCCAGCTTGGGCAGACCTGCATCCAAAGTCTGTCTCATCATGGCCGTCACCTTGCGTTGACGATGCCGCTCAGGTCTACCTGCGTTTCGTCGTAAGGGTCGAAGGGGGATTCCTCCACGGTGATGGAGGGCAGCACCACGGTCTGGATGTGCCAGTTCACCAGCAGGTCGCAGACCTCGCCGTAGGAAGCGACGCCGCTTTCGTCGCCGCTGACCTTGAGATAGGTGTCGTTGGCGGCGTCGGCGAGGTTCGTGGCGGCGGTGCTTTTCCGGGAATTGAAGAAGCTGTTGTAGGCAGCCATGTCGAATTTCAGATTGTCGTTGACCCCGGCGCTCACCCGAGCGGCGGCCGCCGCGGCGGACTGGTTATTGACGCTGCTCAGGGCGCTGTAGCAGTAGCGGAAGGCCATAAAGTAGGCACTGTACTGGAATTCCGGGTCGGAATGAACGGAAGCGGCCAGGAACGCGGCAAAATTGGCGTCCCGTTCCGGGGCGATGCACATGCGGTGGGCCATTTCGTGGCACATGGTAAAGGGCAGGGACACGCCGGGGATCTGGGGATTGACGCAGGCTTCGCCGGTCAGGCCGAAGGTGACGCCGGTGATGCCCATGGAGGAATACATATCCGCCCAGCCCAGCTTCTTCACCGGAAGGGTGGAACCGGCGAAAATGGGATAGAAGTAGTCGTAGGTCAGCGTCTGGAAGCCTTCGCCGGCCTTGCCCGCCAGCGCGTCGAAGTCCGCGAAGGCCACGTTGCCGCTTCCGTCCCGGCTGACTTGCAGGGCAAGGGCGTTGGCTTTGTCCCGGTAGTATTCGGTGGCTTCGGTCAGTTCCTCCAGATTGTAGCTGCCCACGTCCAGCCGCATGTCATCGGACAGGGGGCCGGAGTAGTAATTCAGACCCCAGAGCATGGTGTGGAGCATGTAAATACCGGCAAAAAACGCGAGCACCCAGCCCCCCCACTGAATGGGGTTCCATTTCAGCACGATCATCAGCACAATGCTGGCAAGGATCAGCGCGCCCAGCGCCACGGCCAGCAGCTGCCAGACGGGAAAATCCACGCCGCTTGCCCACTGGGCAAGAATGGACTCCGAGGTGCGGATGACGTAGGGGTACACCATATCCACCAGAGTAGAAAACCGTTCACCGAACCGCATCAGCACCCATGTGATGGCGCCGAAGATGGCGGCGGTGAGGTAGCCGAACCAATATTTCAAAGGAAACGCCTCCTTCAGACAGCGAAAAGCATAATGTACGCAGCGCACACGTATAGATTTTAATAGTATAACACAAAAGCTGCCGGTTGTCTGCACCTAATTTTGAATTTTTTATAAACCCGGTGGAATGGGGGTGGTGCAAAACCCTCTCAGTCACCTTCGGTGACAGCTCTCCCAAAGGGAGAGCCAAGGGCTTGTGCCCCATCAAAAAAATTTGTGGGAATAATTTTTCCAACATTGGCAAACAATACCACCGGAAATCATTTTTTGGAGGTATTGCCATGTTCCGAAATCGATTATTGGCTCTGCTGCTGGCGGTATGCTGCATCGCGGGGCTGTCCTGCGGCGCGGCCGCCGCCGAGGTGGACTGCGACAGCGTTTACTGCTTCTCGGCGGAGGACTTTTCCGGGGAGACCCCCATTGCGGGCATCTGCATCACCAGCCTGCCGGATAAAAAGGTAGGCAGCGTGATGCTGGGCAGCCGCGTTCTCCTTCCCGGCGACGTTCTCACCGCCGAACAGGCGGCGCAGATGACCTTTTCTCCCCGCCTAACCGAATTGGATGAATCCGCCGAGGTGGGCTACCTGCCCATCTACCCGGGCGGCGTGGAGGCGTCCGCCGCCATGACCATCGGCATCCGGGGCAAGGAAAACAAGCCCCCCGTGGCGGAGGACTCCATGCTGGAAACCTACAAAAATCTCGCCGCCGACGGCAAATTGAAGGTCGCTGACCCGGAGGGGGAGAACGTGATCTACACCGTTGTCCGCCAGCCCAAGCGGGGCACCGTGACCCTCCAGCCGGACGGAAGCTTCACTTACACGCCCAAAAAGAACAAGGTGGGCATTGATTCCTTCACCTTCACGGCCACCGACGCTTCCGGGAAGACCTCCCGGGAAGCCACCGTCACCGTCACCATCCTCAAGCCCGCCGACGCGACCCAGTACACCGACACGGTGGGCAGGGACTGCCGGTTCTCCGCGGAGTGGATGAAGAACACCGGAATCTTCTCCGGGGAAAACGTGGCGGGGAATCCCTGCTTCGGTCCGGACAGGCCGGTGAGCCGGGGCGAATTCGTCACCATGCTGGTTAGGACGCTGAACATCCCCGTAGACGAGGAGCTGACCGGCGCGGGGTTTACCGACGAAATCCCCCAGTGGCTCCAGCCCTATCTTGCCGCCGCAGTGCGTTCCGGCCTGACGGCGGGGCTGCCCGATCAGCAAACCTTCGGCGCTGACGAGATCATCACCGGCGCGGAGGCGGGCGTCATGCTGAAAAACGCTCTGGCGCTGACGGCGGACACTCCGGAGGAAGCCGCGGAAACGTCGGCGGAGGAAGCGGAAACCTCCGCATGGGCGCAGACCGCTCTGGCGGCTGCCGTCCGGAACGGCTTTAATCTGGAAGCCGACGCCCCCCTGACCCGGGAGACTGCCGCGGAAATCCTCTACCGCGCGTGGCAGATGGAAAATGAATTGATCGCAAAGGCATAAAAACAAACGCCCCGGGCTTCGGCCCGGGGCGATGTTACTATACGTCGCGGAAAATTCTCAGTCAACCTTGACCACGATCTTCGGAATTCTGGCGATCAGCTGCGCCGCGATGGCGGTGAGGATCAGCTCGGGAACCATGTAGAAGCCGTTGTACACAATGGAATAGACCCAGCCCAGCGCGACGGGGCTGAGGCTCTCCACCAGCTTCGCGCCCCATGCGGGGAAGCCGTCCTGCGTGAAGAACCAATCCGCCCAGCCGGAGAACAGCAGGTATCCGGACAGAATGTGAGACAGATACCGCGCACCCAACGCCACAAGGGAGCCGCACATCAGGCTGGTGCCGGGATTCTTGATCTTATCCCGGAAAATGCCGCCCAGACCCATCATGGTGTAGGCGAGCAGATAGTCCAGCAGGCACATGAGGATGGCCTTGAAGATCATGGTGTCGTCGCCGAAATAGCCGGGCTGAAAGGCGGCGCTCACGGTCTTCGCGCCCAGTGCCATTTCCAGCAGCGCGTAGCAGAAGCCGGAAACGAAGCCCCACTTCACGCCGTAGCGGTAGGAGATCAGCACCACCGGGAGCATGGCCACCAGCGTCACCTGACCGCCGAAGGGCATTTCGGGGATGATGGCCTTGGAGATCAGCTCCAGCACAATGGCCAGCGCCAGCAGCATGGCGCTTTCCGTCAGTCTTTTGGTTTTCATTTTGGGAACCTCCAAAAAATAAGTATCGCATTGCAAACCGTCCAGGTGCAACGCGATACTTCTGGTATCCCATATATGCATCTTTCCCTCCGACGGTATTAGCCGTATCAGGTTCACGGGTCAGGGCGCACACGCCCACTCTCAGCCGGTCTTCCCGGCTCCCCGAAGACTTATTTGTTTTGCGATCCAAGGCTAGTATAGCAAAAAAATGTAAGATGTCAAGCACGAAAAACCGGCACCCGAAGGATGCCGGTTTTCAGATAGGCCCTAAGATGTCACGCCATATCCAGCGCCAGCGTTTTGCCGCCGAGGATGTGGAAATGCAGGTGCGGCACGGTCTGACCCGCATCGGGGCCGCAGTTGCTGACTACCCGGTAGCCCCCCGTCAGCCCCTCCGCCGCCGCGATTCTGGGGATGACCTCAAAAATGTGGGCGACGACGGCGCTGTTCTCTTCCGTGACGCCGTTGCAGCCGGAAATATGCGTCTTGGGGATCACCAGAATGTGGGTCGGCGCCTGGGGATTGATGTCCCGGAAGGCGAAGACCGAATCATCCTCGTAGACCTTGGTGGAGGGGATATCCCCCGCGATGATTTTGCAGAACAGACAATCGGACATTTATGTTTCCTCCTTATAATCCGAAGACATGGACGCCCGCCATGCTGGCGGCTCCCATGATGATTCCCGCGATAATGACGCCCAGAGAAACGGACAGCGCCGTGGTTTTGATGCCCATGTCCAGAAAACTGGCCGCGAGGGTTCCCGTCCACGCGCCGGTGCCGGGAATGGGAATGCCGACGAACAGCATCAGCGCCACGAACAGCCCGCCCCGACCGGCCTTTTTCATCAGCCTGTGACCGGCGGCTTCGCCCTTTTCCAGGCAGTAGGAAAAGAACTTCCCGATATATTTTTTATCCGCGCCCCAGTGCAGCACCTTCCGGGCGAAGAAATAGATTAGCGGCACCGGCAGCATATTGCCCACGACGCACACCGCAAGAGACGTCCAGTAGTCCAGATCCATGCCCACGGCCATAACGATGCTGCCCCGCAGCTCCACCAGCGGCACCATGGACACGAAGAAAATCAGAAGATATTTGGCAAACATTCCATCACCCTAATGTGAATTTCCCCTATTATACCATAATATATCCGTGTTTGCAACGGAAAACGGTGCGGACAGCTTAAGTTTTGATTAAAAAGAAATGCAAAATCCGCGGCTCACCACCGCGGATTTTGCAACAAGAAAAGAGGAGAGGAAAAAATGAAAAAGATGAAGGTTGGTAGCAAATTTATATACTGCCCCATGTGCCTTGCGGCGGGGCTAACGTTGTCTTGATCTTTATGGCCTTATTATACCGGTAAAATATTAACGATTAAAGTGGGAAAATGTTAAGCTCGTATGAAGTTCTGTAACAAGTTTTCGGGCGGCGTGAAAATGCGATTCTCGTAAACAGGAAAATAATTATTGACATTCGATAATTTCTGTGGTACACTCCATGCAAACGGAGGTGCTTTTATGAATTCACAGCTTTCTGCGAAATTTACACTTTGGTGCAGCCGGGGATTGTTCATTATCATCTGCCTGCTTACTTTTGCCATGCCGGGACTGCTGCGGTGGTATCAGACTTTGCGGCCGCTGGGGCGGTACGGCGCGGCGGCGATCATGGTAGGGTTTTACTGCTGCGTCCCTGCGGTGCTGTACGCGCTATCCTGCATGGAGCGGCTGGTGCGGAATATTCTGAAGGAGGATGTGTTCGTTACACAGAACGTCCGGTTCCTGCGGCGCATCCGCTGGTGCTGCGCGGCGGTGAGCGGCATCTGTTTACCCGCCGCGTTCTTTTACCCGCCCCTGGTCTTCATGACCGTGATCATGGCGTTTCTGGCGCTGGCGGTGAGCGTGGTGAAGAACGTCATGGCCGCCGCGGTGGAGATCCGGGAAGAAAACGATCTGACGGTGTGAGGCGGCGTATGGCGATTATTGTGAATCTGGATATGATGCTGGCAAAGCGGAAAATGACTTCCCTTGAGCTGGCGAACCGGGTGGGCATGACGCCCGCCAACCTGTCCATTCTGAAAACCGGCAAGGCCAAGGCCGTGCGCATGAGCACCATGGACGCCATCTGCCGGGAGCTGCAATGCCAGCCGGGGGATCTGTTCGAGTTCGTGCAGGACGACGACCCCTGGAAGCGATGAGAAAGGAGATATTATGGAAGAACGGACGCTGCCCCGGTATCCTGCGGGAAAACGGGAACTGATTTTTGGACTTTTGGTGCTGCTTTTCGGCACGTTTACGTGGAACAGCATTCTTTACGGCGGTTTTTGTCTGGGATTTGCCCTGGGGGCGGTGGCTCTGACGGGGTGCAGTTTTTGGTATCTGCTTCGCTGCGGCTTCCGGCCGGGGAAGTATGAGGCGGCGCTGCTGATTCTGGCGGCGGTGATCTTCGCCGGGTTTGCGCGGTCGTCGGACAGCGACGTGAAGGCGGGGATGCTCCTGATGGCGCTGTTTGCCGTGAACCTCAGCTTCTGCCGGATGGCCGGACAGAGCCGCCGGGAACCCGGCGGCATCGCGTCGGCGCTGGACGCTCCCCGGGCGCTGTTCACGCTGGGCGTGGGCAGCATGAGCGCCGCCGTCCGGGGGTTGAACGACGCCCGGAAAAACGCCGGTACGGCGGGCAAACGGGGCGGCGCGGCGATCCTCGGCGTACTGATCGCCCTGCCGGTGGCGGCGGTGCTGATCGTGCTGCTGATGCGTGCCGACGCGGCGTTTGAGGGGCTAATGGATATGCTCCCCGATACCGACTGGTCGGAGCCGCTGCTCTCCCTGTTCTTCGGCGTTTTCGCCGGGTGGATTCTGTATTCCCGGGGCGTGGGACTGAAATACGCGGAGAAAAACGGGAAAGAAGCGAAGAGCTTCCACGGTTTCAGCGCCATTACCGTGAACATTCTGCTGGGAACGGTGTGCCTGATCTACGCCGTGTATCTGCTGAGCCAGCTGGCGTATCTGGGCGGCGGCTTCGCGGGAATTCTGCCCGATGGATACACGCTGGCGGAATATGCCCGCCGGGGATTTTTCGAGATGGCGTGGCTGAGCTTTATCAATCTGGGGCTGATGTGCCTTGCCATGGGACTGGTGGAAAAGAAGGCCGGTGCCCCGGCGCTGACCAGAGGGTTGTGCCTGTTCCTCGGGCTGGCGGCGCTGTTCCTCATCGCCGCGGCCAGCGCGAAAATGCTGCTCTACATTAGCGGCTACGGCCTGACGAGAAAGCGGGTGCTGACGGAAGTTTTCATGCTCTGGCTGGGGGTCACGACGATCCTCGTGTCCGTGTGGCTGTTCAAGCCCCGATTCCCCTACATGAAGGGGGCGGTGATCTGCGCGCTGATTCTGGGGTGCGTCACCTTCTGGGCGGACGTGGACACGCAGGTCGCCCGGTACAACGTCCGCGCTTACCAGTCGGGGCAGCTGGAGACCATCGACATGGGGCACATGGGCAGCCTTGGGGACGGCGCACTGCCCTACATTAAAGGGCTGACCCATGACCGCGACCCCGAAATTGCCTCCACCGCGATGGACATTCTGGAAAACAGCTATTGCAGCATTTCGGATTTCCGGAGCTGGACATACACCGAGTCCGCCGCCCGGAAAGCCGTGGATGCGGACTGAATACACAAAGCCCCCGTAAAACGGCTTGCGCCGTTTTACGGGGGCGGTTTTCGTTATGATTCCACGTCCTTTGCGACCACCATGTTCGGCCAGTGATGTTCCATCCAGTCGTCGTCATAGGTGTTGTCCAGAAACGCTTCGGCCACATTTTTGGGTTCCGGGTTGTTCTGACGGTCGGTGTAGCGCAGCATGGCGGCGCCAGTGAGCAGACCGTCGCAGGCCAGGAAAAAGATGATAACCCATGTAACCACCTTCCCCAGCAGCGGCGAAATCTTTTCAATGCCCTTGCTCATGGGCGGATACAGCACCTTGATCCATGCCACAGCCAGCAGTCCCCAGAAAATGCAGTACAGCACGTTGGTGCGGCCGCCGATGTTCAGGGGCATTTTGCTGTAGTCCCAGAACACCGTGCCGAATACCAGCTCGGTGAACACGCTGCAAAGGTACTCGTAAGCGCCGCCGATGACGAAGCCCGCGAGAAAGATCCGCCGGTCGGGCTTGTCAGCGATCCGCTGCAAGGTGATGGTCAGCACCACCGCACCAAGACCCCACACGAAGCTGAAGCTCCCGTACAGCACGCCGGAACGGCTCATCCACCGCCCCGACGTGACCCGGCAGAAGACCATTTCGATCAGCGCCCCTAAGAAAGAGGTCACGAGAAACACCCACACCAGCTTGTCAAAGCAGATGCCCTGGGCAAAGACATACCGTTCCGGCCCCGGCACGTCCGCCGCCGCAAGGCCGGGGTAGGCTTTTTGCAGACGCCGCCAGATGGTACTGCTGATCCGGTCGGCCATGCGCTGGGTGGTCTCCTGCCCGGCCTTATTCAGCCGGGTGGCGCTGCTGGTGCGCAGGGCGCGCATCACGCCGATGAAGTCCGCCAGAATCAGGACGATCCCTGCGATGACCAGCGTCCGTTCCAGCCACTTTGGCATCAGGTACAAAAGTCCCATCATGCCGGGATGCACCACGAGATACACCAGCAGCATGACGGCCGCCGCGGCGGCCGCGTTGAGGAAAAACGGCCTTCCCTTCGGCGCGGCGGCAAAGGTTCCCCGGCTGACGCCCCGGACGAACTGGTCGGTCACGCACCGGACCAGAATATAGATCACCAGCGTCATAACATATTGTAAGATGGTCTTGTGGTTCATGGTGCCCAGCACCGGCAGCAGCAGCGCGGCGGCAATGCCGCAGGGCATATTCAGGGGCAGGTTCAAAAAACCACGGTTCACAAACCGCCCGCTTTTCACGGCGGCGCAAAAGACTTCGACGCACCAGCCGAGGAAGGCGTAGAGCAGCAGGTAAAAAAGCAGGTCGAAAATGGTGTAGGAAATCTCCATGGGGGACACTCCTGTCTGTTTTTATTGGGGAGTTTTCGTCTACATTCTACCATGCAATCGAAATTTGTCAAAGGGAAAAAGCGGCTGCGGCACCGACTTTTTCGCCATTCGTCATATCGCCGGTTTTCCTACCGGGCAAGTAGGAAATTTTTGACAAAAAACCGATTGACTTGGTAGGAAATTCGTGGTATGATGCAAATACCTACCGAACAGGTAAGTTTTGAAGGGAGGAAATCCCATGAAAAATCACTTTGAGACCCTCGTAAGGGCGAATTTCCGCTTTGGCCGAATGTATCCCCGATGTTCCAAACATCAAAGATAATATTTGACTGAAGAAAGGAAATAATCATTATGTCTGACTATAAATTTGAAACCCTGCAGCTCCACGTCGGCCAGGAGCAGGCCGACCCCGCTACCGATGCCCGGGCCGTTCCCATTTACGCCACCACCTCTTACGTGTTCCATGACTGTGCCCACGCCGCCGCCCGCTTCGGGCTGACGGACGCCGGCAATATTTACGGCCGTCTCACCAACTCCACCCAGGACGTGCTGGAAAAACGGGTGGCTGCTCTGGAAGGCGGCGTGGCGGCGCTGGCGCTGGCCTCCGGCGCGGCGGCCATTACCTACGTGCTGGAAGCGCTGGGTCAGAACGGCGGCCACTTTGTCGCCCAGAAGACCATCTACGGCGGCAGCTACAACCTGCTCGCCCACACCCTGCCCGGCTTCGGCATTACCGCCGATTTCGTGAACATCCACGATCTTGCGGAAGTGGAGAGCGCCATCCGCCCCGAGACCCGCGCCATCTACATTGAGACGCTGGGCAACCCCAACAGTGACATCCCCGACATCGACGCGCTGGCCGAGCTGGCGCACAAGTACGGCATTCCGCTGGTGGTGGACAACACCTTCGGTACGCCCTACCTCATCCGTCCCATTGAGCACGGCGCGGATATCGTTGTTCACTCCGCCACAAAGTTCCTGGGCGGCCACGGAACCACCCTTGGCGGCATCATCGTGGACTCCGGCAAGTTTGATTGGGCGGCTTCCGGGAAGTACCCCGCCATCGCCGAGCCGAATCCCAGCTACCACGGCGTTTCCTTCGTAGCCGCCGCAGGCCCTGCCGCGTTTGTGACCTATATCCGCGCGGTGCTGCTGCGGGACACCGGCGCGACCATCTCTCCCTTCGCGGCCTTCCTGCTGCTGCAGGGCGTTGAGACGCTGTCCCTGCGTCTGGAGCGCCACGCCGAGAACACCAGGAAGGTGGTTGAATTCCTTGCGAACCATCCTCAGGTGGAGCATGTGAACCATCCCTCCCTGCCGAACCACCCGGATCACGCCCTGTATGAGAAGTATTTCCCCAACGGCGGCGCATCCATCTTCACCTTTGAGATCAAGGGCGGCGTGAAGGAAGCTCACAAGTTCATTGACAATCTGAAAATTTTCTCCCTGCTGGCCAATGTTGCGGACGTCAAGAGTCTGGTCATTCACCCGGCCACCACGACCCACAGCCAGCTGACCGAGGAGGAGCTGCTGGATCAGGGCATCAAGCCCAACACCATCCGCCTGTCCATCGGCACGGAGCACATTGACGACATTCTTGCGGATTTGCAGCGCGGCTTTGACGCCGTGAAGGAGGGATAATCATGGCAAACATTTACACTTCTGCCGACCAGCTCATCGGCAAAACGCCCTTGCTGGAGCTGACCCACATTGAAAAAGCCCTTGGCCTGAAGGCGAAGGTGCTGGCAAAGCTGGAGTATTTGAACCCCGCCGGTTCCGTGAAAGACCGGGTGGCCAAGGCCATGATCGACGACGCCGAGGAAAAGGGTCTGCTGAAGCCCGGCTCCGTCATCATCGAGCCGACCTCCGGCAATACGGGCATCGGCCTTGCCGCCGTGGCGGCTGCCCGGGGCTATCGTATCATCATCGTCATGCCGGACACCATGAGCGTGGAGCGCCGCCAGCTGATGAAGGCCTATGGCGCGGAGCTGGTGCTGTCCGAGGGCGCCAAGGGCATGAAGGGCGCCATTGCCAAGGCCGACGAGCTGGCGGCCTCGATTCCGGGCAGCTTCATCCCCGGTCAGTTTGTCAACCCGGCCAACCCCAAGGCGCATTTTGAGACCACCGGTCCCGAAATCTACGCCGACACCGACGGCGAGGTGGACATCTTCGTGGCGGGCGTGGGCACCGGCGGCACCATCACCGGCGTGGGCGAGTACCTCAAGTCCAAGAAGCCGGAGGTCAAGGTGGTGGCCGTGGAGCCTGCGACCTCTCCCGTGCTGTCCAAGGGTACGGCGGGCGCTCATAAGATTCAGGGCATCGGCGCGGGCTTCGTCCCCAAGGTGCTGGACACCGGCGTTTACGACGAGATCATCCCCGTGGCCAACGAAGACGCCTTTGCTGTAGGCAAGCAGATCGGCAAGGCGGAGGGCGTGCTGGTAGGCATTTCCTCCGGCGCGGCGGCATGGGCGGCCATCGAGCTGGCCAAGCGGCCGGAAAACGAGGGTAAGACCATCGTCGTCCTCCTGCCGGACACCGGCGACCGGTATCTGTCCACGCCGCTGTTCGCGGACTGACGCCATGATGATTTCGACCCGTGGCCGCTATGCCCTGCGGGTGCTGGCGGATCTGGCGGAGCATCGGTCGGAGGGCTTCGTCCCCATGAAGGACGTAGCCGCCCGGCAGGAGATCTCCCTGAAATACATGGAGAAAATCTTGCCCGTGCTGACGAAGAACCACATCGTGGACGGCATTCAGGGCAAGGGCGGCGGCTACCGCCTGAGCCGGGAGCCGGGAGAATACACGCTGGGCGAGATCCTGCGGCTGACGGAAGGATCCCTTGCGCCGGTAGCCTGCTTAGAGTGCGGCGCGAAGACCTGCCCCCGGGCGGCGAGCTGTCCGACGCTGCCGGTCTGGAGCGAGCTGGACAAACGCATCAGCGGGTACTTAGATAGCGTGACGCTGGCCGATTTGGTGAAAAAGTAAAAGAGAGACCCCGGCGGCGCAGTACCTGCGCCGCCGGGGCGTTTTGCTGTGTGGGATACTTTTGCACAACTCTGACCGGAGTTTTCCTTGGGCAACACCGCACAATTCGGCAAGAAGTCTCAGCCAGAATTTTTGCCCCAATTCAAAGTTCCGAAAATGGAGGAATACTGTATGTATTTCCCATTTTTGGAACTGCGGAAGTGGGGCAAAAAGGCGGCTGAGACTCGAAGACGCAATTGCGCGGTGCTGCCCTTGCAATCTGTCGAATCTTGTGATATGCCGTTTCCGGTGCTGCCGGTAGTACCCCGGTAGGCGGTTCCCCTCGATTTTTTTCGGGGGTGATGCTTCTTTTGCCCCCGATCGTAAAAGAGTGGGGCGGTGCGTCGCGCAGCGAATAAAAATAAAACGATTGCCGGTGGCAATCGCTCCTTAATTCATGGCAGCTATGGTTACATGAGAAGAATTATTTGCTTTCTGTATGGTCATTGTCGCTGTTGTCTCTCTGGTTTTCCAGATGCATGATAATAATAAGAAGTAACCGCCAAACTTCCCCAAGTCACGGTTACTTCTTATAACCAGGTGGGGGAGCCGTCCTACTGGCAGCACCCCTGTACCCATGCTATACCCCAGATTTGCGTTTTTGTCAACAGCCCCGCCGACCGGCGGGGCTGTTTTGCATATAAAATCAGCTCGCCGCTTCCGCCTTCTGGGCTTCCAGAATTTCCGCGGCGTTCAGGGAACGGATAACGCTGTAGCTATCAAACCGGGTGTCGTTGGTGGCGGCCATGAAGACCAGCTGCGCCTTGATGTCGGGAACATCGACCAGCGTTGCCTTGGCCTCGACGTTGGCTGCGTCCACGTCTTCCAGATACAGCCGGCAGCGCCCCTCGGGCAGCTTAAAGGCAGGGTCGGCCACGCCGAAGGACAGGGTGAAATTATCGCCGCCGCAGGTGCCCATCAGCTTGGAAGCCGCATCCTGAAGCGCCACTTCCTTGTCGCCGTTGAAGATATACTGGTCGGAGTTGGGGAAGCGGAAATCCGCCAGCATGACCTCATTGAAGCCCATTTCCTTCAGCTCCAGCACCACGGAAGTGATCCACGTCAGGGTGGTGGCGTTGGTGGGGTCCAGCCAGAAATAGCCCTGATCCAGCCACAGACCCGCCCGGGAAAGCATATACAGGCCGCAGGTGACGTGCTCGTTGCCGAAATTCCAGTCCCGCAGAGAGCAGACCCGGGCGATGGTGTAGAATTTCTTGTTCATCAGGGTGTCCACCAGCGCCGCGACGGCGTCCACGTCTGTGGAGGCGGAATGCACTGCGCCGTCCAGATGAGAGGGATAGAAGAACGAGCCGTAGGGACCTTTCATGTCGATCATGACGGGGGTGCCCGCGGGGAGACGTTCGATCTTGTCCAGAACGCCGTTGATGTCGTTTTGCAGCATGTTGCTGGAAATGAAGTAGCCGTTGATCTGGGTCAGCTCGTTGCCGGTGTCCAGAGCGTCGCTGCCTTCATTATAATAAATGGAAATGTTCTGCTGCGCCACGGGGGGCGTGGCGACCTCGCCGATGATGTCCTGAGCGGAATGCTCAAAGTCCAGACTCGCGCCGTCGGCGGTATACACGACGTACCGCTCCAGCCAGACGACCCAGCACAGCCAGGCGATCACGCCCACCAGCAGAAAAATCATAAGCACAATGCCCAGACGGTTCAGCACCCGCCGGGTACGATAGGGGATACTCATAATACGCTCCTTAGATGTATTTACGGATTGCGGTGACACAGCGCCAGTCGTCCTTCGCTTTCGTGGCGGTGACGGTCAGCCCGGCGGCGGTCAGGGCGTCCAGCACGTCGGAAAGCCGGGTGTCCAGAATGCCGGAGCAGATCAGGGTGCTGCTTTCATTGAGGAAATGGGGCAGCACCGGCGCAAGGCCGATAATGACGTCCGCCACGATGTTCACCAGCACCAGATCATACCGATTGGCGGCTAATGTATCCATCAGCGCGGTATCTTCGGTCACGTTGCCGGTGAGGGCGGTGAAGGCCGGGGAGGCGAAACCGTTGTAGGCGGCGTTCTCCCGGGCAATGTCCTCCGCTTTGGGGTCGATGTCGATGCCCACGGCGGTCTCCGCTCCCAGACGCAGGGCGGCGATGGACAGTATCCCGCTGCCGCTGCCCAGATCGAGGCAGTGGAAGCCGGGCTTTACCACATTCTCCATGACCTCCATCACCATCTGGGTGGAGGGGTGCGCGCCGGTGCCGAAGGTCAGGCCGGGGTCGAGAATGACTTTGAGCCGGTCGGTGGATTCCTCCGCCAGCCAGTAGGGCAGCACCACGATGCGATCGCCGATCTCCTGAGGCGGGTAATTGTCCTTCCAGCTTTCCTCCCAGTTGGTTTCGGGGAGGGGGGCGGCGGTCATGGTCAGTCCCAGCTCCTTTACCGCCGCGTCCAGACGCTTCCGACCGTTATCGTCGGTGTCCTCCAGATACAGCTTGATGCGGGAAAGCCCTTCCAGCTTTTTTTGCAGCCCTTCGTCGATATAATCCCAATACGCCCGGTTTTCCTCCAGAAACGTCTCGAATTCCGACTGGTCTTCGATGACCAGATCGGAAAATCCCCGTGCGCTGAGGGCGGTAACGGCAGAGTCGATGCTCTGGGGCGTGGTTTCAATGGTAAATTCCAGCCATGCCATGGCGGAGTCCTCCTAATCTACACAAGTCCACGTTACATTCTACCGCAAACAGAGGAAAATGACAACCAATATTCTCTGAATTTTTTGTGTATTGACTTCCTATTTTGGGAAAAGTGGTATATAATACTCTTTACAATATCGCGGGCAGGAAAATCCCTCGCTTTTCCACCGCAACTTTCTTTCATCAGGAGTCTGACATGATCGAAACAAAAACACTGCTCCCCGGCGTGACCCTGCGTTCCTGCCGGGACGACCGGTTCAAGCAGGGGTGTCTCAGCTTTCAGCTGGTGCGCCCCATGGCGAAAGAGGAATCCGCAAAAAATGTGCTGATCCCCTCCGTGCTGCTCCGGGGTACCAAACGCTGCCCCGACCTTCGCACCATTACGGAGAACTTGGACGAGCTGTACGGCGCTTCCGTCAGCCCGCTGGTGCGCCGGGTGGGGGACTACCAGACCACCGGCCTTTACTGCGGCTTTATGGACGACCGGTTTGCCCTGCCCGGCGACCGGGTGCTTGCCCCTATGCTCCGCTTTCTGGAGGAAATCCTTCTGGACTTCCCCACGGAGGGGGAGGGCTTTCTCCCCGTTTTTGTGGAGGGGGAAAAGGAGAATCTCATTTCCACCATTGATTCCGAGCTGAACGACAAGCGCACCTACGCCATGGGAAAGCTGCTGAAAACCATGTGCCGCGGTGACAGCTTCGGCCTGCCCCGGCTGGGCGAGCCGGAGGATGTGGCGGCCATCGACCCGGCGGGGCTGCTGACCCATTACCGGAAAATCCTCCGGGAAAGCAGAATCGAAATTTTCTACGTAGGCAGCGCCCCGGCGGAGGCGGTCGCGGAATATATTTCCCCGCTGGTATCCCGGCTGGGCGGCCGGGAAGGCGCGCTTCCGCCCCAGACGCCCTTCCATCCCTGCCCCGGGCAGGATGTGACGGAGACGATGGAGGTCTCCCAGGGGAAGCTCTGCATGGGCTTTGTCACGCCCGTTGTCAACCGGGATAAGGAATTTCCGGCCATGCAGGTGTTCAACACCGTCTTCGGCGCGGGCATGACCTCCAAGCTGTTCCTCAACGTCCGGGAGGCGATGTCCCTGTGCTACAGCATCGGCTCGTCCTACTACGGCGCAAAGGGCATTCTCACCGTGGGCGCGGGCATCGACTTTGACAAGGAGCGGCTGACGCGGGACGAAATTCTCCGCCAGCTGGACGCCTGCCGCCGTGGAGAAATTACGCAGGAAGAGCTGACCGCCGGAAAAGAAGCCCTGCTCAGCTCCCTTCGTGCCACCTCCGATTCCCCCGGCGCCATCGAGGGCTACTACGCCACCGCGCACTTAAGCGGCCTGAACATGACCCCGGAGCGCTACATGGAAGTGGTGGAGAAGGTCAGCCTTGCCGATGTGGTGGCGGCGGCGCGGACCGTGACGCTTCACAGCACCTATTTTCTGAAAGGAGAGAGCCAATGACGCGGAAGCAATACCCCGAACTGGACGAAACGCTGTACCGGGAAGCACTGGAAAACGGACTGACGGTTCTGGTGGTTCCCCGGAAGGGCTTTACGAAAAAGCTTGCCTATTTTGTCACGGACTTTGGCTCCATCCATACGGATTTCCGGCTGGACGGGAAGGAATACCACGCCCCCGCGGGTGTGGCGCACTACTTGGAGCACAAGATGTTCGACCTGCCGGGAGACCGGGACGTGTCGGCGGAGTTTGCCGCTTTGGGCGCTTCCACCAACGCCTTTACCAGCTACGACATGACGGCCTATTATTTTTCCTGCACAGACCACTTTGACGAATGTCTGCGGCTGCTGCTGGAATTCGTGTCCACACCCTATTTCACGGAAGAAAGCGTGGAGAAAGAGCGGGGCATCATCGATCAGGAGATCGGCATGAACGAGGACGCCCCGGACAGCGTGGTGTTCGATAACCTGATGGCGGCTATGTATGCCGTCCATCCCATCCGCCAGCCCATTCTCGGCACCAGCGAGACCATCCGGAAGATCACCCCGGAGGTGCTGTATACCTGCCACCGTGCGTTTTACGCGCCGGGAAATATGCTGCTGTGCGTCGTGGGCGACGTAGACCCGGAATCGGTGGCATCTGCCGCCCGTGAGGTTCTGGGCAGCGAGAAGAAAGAGACGGGCGTCAAACTGCGTTCTTGGCAGGAGGAAATGACCTGCCCGAAAGCCGAAACGGAATGCTCCATGGAGGTCGCCATGCCGACCTTCAATCTGGCGTTCAAGTGCGAACCCCTGACCCACGGCGACGCGGCCATCCGGGAGGAAATGGTGGCGGATCTGGCCGCCGAGGCACTGTTCGGCGAGTCCTCGGAGCTGTACCTGCGGCTGTACGAGGAAGGCGTTATCGATTCCTCCTTCGGCGGCGGCTTCGAGACCGTGGACGGCTGCGCCATGCTGCTCTGCTCCGGCGATTCCGACGACCCCCGCGCCGTCCGGGAAGCGATTCTGGAGCAGGCGGAGAAGATCGCGGCGGAGGGACTGCCGGAAAAGGCATTCCTGCGGATGAAGCGCAGCGCCCTCGGCCGTCGTATCCGGGGACTGGACAGCTTTGATTCCACCTGCTTCCGCCTGTGCGCGTACCATTTTTCGGACTTTGACTATTTCCGTTTTCCGGAAGTTTACCGCGGCATCAGCGCGGAAGAGATATGTGATTTTCTCCGCCGGGCAGTCCGGGCGGAACGGTGTAGTTTATCCGTGATCTATCCTGTCAACAAGGAGGCACAATCATGATCCCTGCCAATTATTCAACCATTTCTTTCCCTTCCCTTGGCATTGAGGTGAACCCCGGCCGCACCCTGGCGCTGGGGCCTCTGACCATCCATTATTACGGCCTCATTATCGCCATCGGCCTGATGCTGGCGGTAGTCTACGCCTGCCGCCGGTGCAGTCAGTTCGGTATCAAGCAGGACGATCTGCTGGACGGTGTGCTGTGGGTCACGCCCTTTGCTATTCTTTGCGCCCGGGCGTATTACTGCATTTTCTCCTGGGCGGATTACGCCGAGAACCCCATTTCCGTGCTGTACATCTGGAACGGTGGCCTTGCCATTTACGGCGGCGTTCTGGGCGCAGTGGCGGGGATTCTGCTGCTGTGCCGCATCAAGAAAATCAAAATCGGCGCTTTGGTGGATATGGTAGCGCTGGGCTTTCTCATCGGCCAGTCCATTGGCCGGTGGGGCAACTTCGTCAACCGGGAAGCCTTCGGCGCGGCGACGGACAGCTTCTTCCGCATGGGGCTGTACAACACCGTCACCGGCGCATGGGAATACTACCACCCGACGTTCCTGTACGAGTCGGTGTGGAACGCCGTGGGCTTTGCGCTGCTGCACTTCCTGTCCAAGCGTCGGCAGTATGACGGACAGATCGCCCTTGGGTACGTGGCCTGGTATGGTCTCGGCCGCTGCCTGATCGAGGGGCTGCGGATGGACAGCCTGTACTGGGGTTCCGTCCGGGTCAGCCAGCTGCTGGCGGGCATCAGCTGCGCGGCGGCGGTGAGCGTGCTGATCTGGCAGCGCTTCCGCCCCCACGACAAGGCTGATCTGTTTGTGAATCAGGTCGCTGCCCAAACGGCGGAGAACGCGGCACAGACGCAGGAAAACGAAACGAAGGAATAATGTCGGAAGGCCGGTGCTTACAGCACCGGCCTTCCTTTCTGCAAAGAGAAAACTGGCAGCCTAAAAAAGCGGATTTGGTAAAAATCATGTTGAAATCCCTATAGCCGGGACGGTAATTTATGCTATACTTATACATGAGATATAAGAAGCCGTCAGGCTTTCTGAACGATAAGGAGGAATTTTCCATGCAGTATCTAGGCATCGAATACAACATGAAGCATACGCCCAAACTGGACCCTCAGTTTGTCCCCTTCGGCGTGTGGCGCACCGCCTATCTGAAGGACGCGAAGAAGCCCATCGCCATCGCTGTTGAGCGGGACAAGGGCCGTGTTTCCGTCCACCACACCTGCATCCATGGCACGCCGGAAATGGCCGAGGCCGACTACCGCTACGTGGAGCGCTATGTCAAGTTCCTGCTGTGGTCCATCGGCGGCTTCCGGGTGAGCGTCTGCGGATGCAGCGAGCTTGCCCAGCGGCTGAAAAAGGCCTACGACCCCAAGGGCGAGCGGCATTTTGACTTTACCTTCTTCAACCAGCTCTATGAGCGGGATCTGGAGATCGTTGACCTGCCTCTGGAAGATTGCCCCGCTGCCAACGAGGTCGCCGAACCCATCGGCGGCAATCTGGACGGCTGCCGCATCGGCTTCGACGCCGGCGGTTCCGACCGGAAGGTCTCTGCCGTGATTGACGGCGAGTGCGTCTACTCCGAGGAAGTCGTCTGGTTCCCCAAGCTCCAGACAGATCCCCAGTACCATTATGACGGCATCGTAGCCGCGTTCAGGAGCGCCGCTTCCAAGATGCCCCGGGTGGACGCCATCGGCGTGTCCTCCGCAGGCACATTCATTGGCAACGCGCCCATGGTCGCGTCTCTGTTCATCAAAGTTCCCCGCTCCGAGTGGGACAAGGTCAAGACCATTTACGACCGCGCCGCCAAGGAGATCGGCGACGTTCCCATTGTGGTTGCCAACGACGGCGACGTGTCCGCGCTGGCGGGCGCCATGGGTCTGGGCGTGGGCAACATCATGGGCATCGCCATGGGCACCTCCGAGGCCGTGGGCTATGTGGACAAGGATAAGAATGTCCTCGGCTGGATCAATGAGCTGGCCTTCGCCCCCGTTGACCTGTGCGAAAACGCCATGCAGGACGAGTGGTCCACGGACATTGGCGTAGGCTGCAAGTATTTCTCTCAGGATGCGGTCATCAAGCTGGCGCCCGCCGCAGGCATCGAGCTGGACGAGAATCTGTCTCCCGCGGAGAAGCTGAAGGTCGTTCAGGCGCTGATGGAGAAGGACGACCCCAGAGCGCAGGCCATTTTCGAGAGCATCGGCGCGTATCTGGCATATGCTGTGGTGCTGTACTCCCAGTTCTACGACATCGAGCATATGATGATGCTTGGCCGCGTCATGTCCGGCAAGGGCGGCGACACCATCCTGCGGGTGTGCAACGAGATTCTGGCCGACGAATACCCCGCGCTTGCGAAGAAGTGCGAGGTTTCCCTGCCCGACGAAAAGACCCGCCGCGTGGGTCAGTCCGTGGCTGCGGCCTCCCTGCCCAGAATCAAGTAAAGAAATCCCTCAATATGACAGTTTCCCCGGGCGGTCTCGCCCGGGGAAATTTCTGCTTTTGTGGGACCACGCTTAAGCGGAAGTCCGGCGGCCACTCTGATACTATTTCCTGATTAAAATCTTAATTTTGGTCGAGATGCAAGTTAACATAATATATTATGTAACAGCTTGTAACGTTTACATAAAATGAGTTATCCACATTATCCACAGGTTTCTCCACAGGATTGGCTGGGAAAACGGTTGAAAAATAAGGGGGAAAAGGGGGCGTATCAAAATATCTCCACAGCTTTGCATAAAACTGTGGAGATATCTCTAATTTACATAACACTGTATCTGGGAGGTTCAGTCGAACAGAACTTTGGCGGAAAACACCAATTCGTCCCTTGTTTCGTTTCGGCGGCGGGCGTCTACCCGGAGGCAGTTGTCCTCCACAAAGTCCCAGTGCAGGTCAAGGCGCTGTCCCTCCCGCGCTTCGCTGTGGTAGCGCACGGCAAATTCTTTCACGGGATGCTCCCGGTGGAAGTCGCTGGGGAGAAGATCGTCGATCCAGTCCATGTAGCGGGTGTTGTTCATATGTCCGTTGCGGTCGAGGTCGGTAAAGCATACGTCCCGCTGGCAGCTGTGTTCCATCGCTCTGGGAACCAGACCGCCGGGAAGCGCCAGTTCCGTTCCCCGAAGCGTACCGGGAACGATGATGCCGCTCTTGTCGGGAGAGACGCTGCTTCGGGTATCCTGATCCATCAGAACCCACAGGCTGATAGAACGGGAGCACTCATTGCCCGCCTGATCGTAGATGACAATGGAACGGGGATAGCCGACGTGGGTGTTGGGCATGGGCCATGTCTCAATGTGGACGGTTTCGTCCAGTTCCGGGAGACGGTTGATCTGCACCCGGTGCCGGGTCACCGCCCAGAACAGCCGGTGGCTTTCCAGCGTGTCCGCGAGCTCGTCGCAGTGCCGCCCCGCGATCTCCTGCGCGAAATATAAAAGGGTGGATGGCTTCAGGCGGCCATAGCGGTCAACGCACAGCTCCTGAACGGGAAAATCCTGCTGAAAAATAGGTTCCATAATTGTTCCTCCAAATGAAGTCTGCCGGCGTTCCCATGAGGAAGCCGGCAGTAGGGAAGCTCTGACGAGATCCGCTCACAGCCGCAGATGATCTCGCCAGGGTTTCCCTAAAGTTGCTATCCTTTGTCCTCTGTGACGGTGAGGGAGACGCGGTATTGCTTACCGCTGCGGTAGATCACGACCTCCACCGTGTCGCCCACGTCCAGATTGTAGACCGCGCCGTTCAGGGCGTCCATGGTGGTCACATTGGTTCCGTTGACGCTGAGGAGAATGTCGCCTTCTTCAATGCCCTTGGCGGCGGCGTCGCTGGTGCGGTCAACGTTGGTGATATACAGCCCGGCGGGGAGCCGGTAGTAATACTGGTCGAAAGAGGACAGGGACTCCCCCTCCAGACCCAGCGTGGGCCGGCCGGAGACATAGCCCTGAGAGATCAGCTGCTCTGCCACCTCCTTCACGGTGGAGCTGGGAATGGCGAAGCCCAGACCCTCCACACCGGCGGAGTCGGTGAACGCGCCGATCTTCATGGTGTTGATGCCGATGACCTGACCGTAGCAGTTGATGAGCGGGCCGCCGGAGTTGCCGGAATTCAGGGCGGCATTGGTCTGGATCAGGGTCATGGTGCGCCCGTCCATATCCATGTCCCGCCCGATGCCGGAGATGATGCCGTCGGTGTAAGTGCCCCGGAATTTGACGCCCAGCGGGTCGCCGATGGCGACCACGGTGTCGCCCACCCGGAGGGAATCGGAATCACCGAACTGCGCCGGGGTCAGACCCGTCGTGTCTATGTGCAGCACCGCAAGGTCGGACACGGAATCAGCGCCCACCAGCATGGCGGGCAGCGTCCGGCCGTCCGTCAGCTGCGCCGTGATGGAGATACCGTTTTCTACCACATGGCAGTTGGTCACGATGTACCCGTCCTCCGTCAGGATCACGCCGGTGCCGGTGGCGGTTGTGCCCTGACCGGTGCTGGTGATGGATACCACGGAGTCGATGTTCCGGCTGTAAATTTCCTGAAGGGACAGCGCACCCTCGGTGGGGACGTTCTCCACGCCCTGAGGGCATTTCTGCAAGTCAATGGTGGGGGTGTCCTCGCCCAAGGTGGCATCAATGGCTTCCGTGGGAAGGGCGGTGGTCTCCGCGGGCAGCACCGCGCCGGTGGCGAAGGAAATGGACTGCTCGCTTTCCCGCCGGGTGTTCAGTTTCTGGAACAGCCGCACGTTCAGAACGCCCAGAACCGTGATGATACCGCACAGAAAGATAATTAAAATCAGCAGCAGCGCCACGGTGCCGCCGTGGCTTTTCGGCGGCTCTGTACGGCCTGTGCCGTACACGCTGTCATCCCATGGATGGTTATTATTCTTACGTTCGTCCATATCGTTACCTCGAAAAAGGGTCCTTAGGAAGCTCTTGCCGATTTATTCAGAGTTTCCTTAATTCACCAGCGGCATGGTGAAGGTAAATTCGGTTTTCCCGTCCTTGGAGCTGACGGAAATATCCTCGCCGTGGCTGCATACGATCGTCTTCACAATGTACAGACCCAATCCCCAGCCGTCCCGGTTCTGGGAGCGGGATTTGTCCAGCTTGTGGAACCGGTCGAATACCAGCGGCAGCTCGTCCGGCGGGATGGTCTCGCCGTCGTTGGAGACGGAGACGTAAGCCTTGCTGCCGCCCTCTTTGATGCGCAGCCCCAGATTGCCCCCCTCGGGGCAGAACTTCACGGCGTTGTCGATGAGATTGTAAATGACCTGCGTGATGTAGTCCGGGTTCGCCATGGTGTACACCGGGTGCTCCGGCATATCCACGTTGACGTTCAGGTGCTTGTCGTTGATCTTCTTCTCAAAGGTGATGAGCACCTGCCCGGCGCATTCCTCAAGGTCGAAGTGCATCTTCTTTTCCTCGGGGATGCCGCCCTCTTTTTGCAGCTGGGAGATGTCCAGCATACTGCGCACGAGACGGCTTAAGCGCTTCGTCTCGTCGGAGACGATGTGCAGGTAATGCTCCCGCTTGTCTTCCGGGATGGTGCCGTCCAGAATGCCGTCCACGTAGCCGGAAATGGTGGTCATGGGGGTCTTCAGCTCGTGGGAGACGTTGGCGACGAATTCCTGACGCCGGTACTCGCTCTTTTGCAGGGAGGCTGCCATGTTATTGAAGGCGACGGCCACCTCCTCCATTTCCTCGGAGTAATCGTCATCCAGCCGCACCCGGGCTTCCAGATCGCCGTGGCCGAAGGCGTTGGCGGTTTTCGCCAGCTCTTTCAGCGGGCGGCTCTCCCGCCGGGCAAAGGCGGTGACCGCCAGCACGGAGATCAGCACCACGAACAGCGCCGCGGTGAGGAAGATGTTGGAGATCTTATTCATGATCTGGGTGATGTCATTGGCCGGTGTGGAGACCAGCACGATGCCCCCCGCGTTCCCGTCCACGAGAATGGGACGGGAGACCATGTAGCGGCGGTCGGAGTACAGGCCGTTGATGACCCCGGTGGCGGTGTCGCCGCCGCTGCGAATGACCTTTTGCAGATACGCCTGATTCAGCTGCAAGCCCTGATGCTCACAGCCGGAGGGTGCGTCGGAGCAGAGCACCACGTTCCCCTCGCTGTCGCAGACCACGGCGTCGGCGCCGGATACCTGAGAGGCCACGGTCAGGTTCAGCTGAAACGACCGGTTGTACATTCCGCCGTTGTTAAAATAGGCGGCGGCCAGCTCCGCGATGGTGTCCGCGTTCTGCTGTAATCCGGAGACGGTGGTGTCCGTGAGGAACTGGTTGACCTTTATCTGAAAGGACGCACCCAGAATGGTCATGGCCACCAGCAGGATCGCCGCGGCGGTGAAAAAGCTGCGGCCGAAGCTACTTTTCATGCTTACAGCACCTCGAATTTGTACCCGACACCCCAGACGGTTTTCAGGCTCCACTGGTCACTGACGCCCTCCAGCTTTTCACGCAGCCGCTTTACGTGAACGTCCACGGTGCGGGAGTCGCCGAAGTAGTCGAAGCCCCATACCTCGTCCAGCAGCTGGTTGCGGGTGTAGACCCGGTTGGGAGAGGAAGCGAGGTAATAAAGCAGCTCCATCTCCTTGGGGGGCGTATCCACCTTCTTGCCGTCTACGGTCAGCTCGAAAGCGTCCATGTCGATGATAAGCTTATCGAACACAAGCCGACGCGCCTTCTTCTCCGCGGCCACGCCGGAGGTGCGCCGCAGCACTGCCTCGATGCGGGCAAGCACTTCCTTCATTTCAAAAGGCTTGGTGATATAGTCGTCAGCGCCGGTTTTCAGGCCCATGACCTTGGAATCGGTGTCGCCCTTGGCGGTGAGCATGATGATGGGGGTCTGCGCCTCGGCGCGGATGGCCTTGCACACCGACCAGCCGTCCATCACGGGCATCATCACGTCCAGCAGCACCAGATCGGGCTTGATGGCCCGGAATTTGGCAAGACCCTGCCCGCCGTCCGCCGCCACGGTGACGGCGTAGCCCTCCTTCTCCAGATACATTTGCAGCAGCTCCGCAATATTGCGGTCATCCTCTACGATCAAAACGGAAACAGCCATGATTATCTTCCTCCCAATCCAATTTCTCTATAATTTCCCTTTCTCCTTATTATAGCGAGAATTTCCGTTTTCTAGTGAACAAATTGTAAAGACTTCCACCCCAATTTATGAACGGACAGGTTGCACTTGAAAATCCGGCGCTTTGCGGGTATGATAGGGGCGGAAAACCGGGGGACTGCCGACGTTTCCCCCAAGCTGAAAGAAGGAGACTGATTTGATGGAACTGTTAAAAGCCGTGCTTTTCGGCATTGTGGAGGGTGTCACGGAGTGGCTGCCAATTTCCTCCACGGGACATCTGATTTTACTGAACGAATTCATTACCCTGAACGTTTCCGACGAATTCCGGAGCATGTTCGACGTGGTCATCCAGCTGGGCGCGATTCTGGCCGTGATCGTCCTGTTCTTCCATAAGCTCAACCCGTTCTCTCCCCGGAAGACGGAGGGGGAAAAAAAGCAAACATGGCAGCTGTGGTTCAAGGTCATCGCCGCCATCATCCCCTCGGGCATCGTGGGCGTGCTGTTTGACGACTGGATGGAAGCCCACTTCCATAACGCCACCGTAGTCTCCATCGCGCTGATCGTCTACGGTGTGGCCTTCATTCTGGTGGAGCGGCGCAACGCCCGCCGCGTGGGGGGAAAGACGGTGGAGGACGTGTACGCCATCGACTATAAGACCGCCCTGCTCATCGGCTGCTTCCAGTGCCTGAGCCTGATCCCCGGCACCTCCCGCTCCGGCTCCACCATTCTGGGTGCGATCCTCATCGGCGTGGGACGCAGCGCCGGCGCGGAGTTCTCCTTCTTCATGGCCATTCCCACCATGCTGGGAGCGTCCGCCATCAAGGGACTGAAATTTGTGCTCAGCGGCGTCTCCGCCACCGGCACCGAGATCGGCGTGCTGATCGTGGGGTGCGTGGTGTCGTTTGTGGTGAGCCTGCTCGTCATCCGGGGGCTGATGGAATATGTGCGGAAGAACTCCTTCTCCGCCTTCGGCGTTTACCGCATCATTCTGGGCGTGGTGGTGCTGGTTTACTTCGCGCTGGCGGGCTAAGGGACATGTTTCGGGTTTTATAAGCATTTTCCACAAAAAAGGAACATTCTCATTTGACAAAATACCCCGAACGCTTTATAATGAATCCGATAGGTGTGTGTTACTCTATCCCCTGAAAAACTCTGAAAAGGACGGATCAGAACATGTATAAAATCGTTCGCAAGCAGGAGCTGAACGCTTCCGTCACCCTGATGGAGATCGAAGCGCCCTTTGTCGCACGTAAGGCAAAGGCCGGTCAGTTCATCATTTTCCGCATCGACGAGATGGGAGAGCGTGTTCCCCTGACCATCGCCGGTTATGACCGGGAAAAAGGTACCGTTACCATTATCTTCCAGAAGGTCGGCTTCTCCACCAACGCCCTGGGTGCGCTGAAGGAAGGCGACTACATCCATGACTTTGTAGGCCCCTTGGGCAAGCCCACCCCTGTGGAGGGCAAGAAGAAGGTCTGCGTGGTCGGCGGCGGCGTGGGCTGCGCCATTGCCCTGCCCTCTGCCAAGGCGTTCAAGGAAGCCGGTGCGGAAGTGACCGTTATCGTCGGTTTCCGCAGCAAGGACATCGTCATTCTGGAGGACGAGTTCAAGGCAGCAGCCGACCGGCTGATCCTCATGACCGACGACGGTACTTACGGCCGTCACGGTCTGGTCACCCAGCCCCTGCAGGAGCTGCTGGAGGCCGGTGAGACCTTCGACGAGGTGCTGGCCATCGGCCCCGTGCCCATGATGAAGTTCGTATGCAGAACCACCCAGCCCTTCGGCGTCCATACCATGGTTTCCCTGAACCCCATTATGGTGGACGGCACCGGCATGTGCGGCGGCTGCCGCGTCACTGTCGGCGGCGAGACCAAGTTCGCCTGCGTGGACGGCCCCGAATTCGACGGTCATCTGGTAGACTTTGCCGAGCTGACCAGCCGCAACGGCACCTACCGTGACCGGGAGGCCGAGGTCAAAGAGAACCACGTCTGCCGCATTGAGTCCATGGGCAAGGCCCTGATCAAATAAGGAGGTAATGCAAAATGGCTAACATGACCCTTACCAAGACCCCTATGCCTGAGCAGGAACCTCAGGTTCGCGCCCACAACTTCAAGGAGGTTGCGCTGGGCTATACCGCCGAAATGGCGATGGAAGAAGCAGGCCGCTGCCTGAACTGCAAGAAGCCCAAGTGCGTGGAGGGCTGCCCCGTCAACGTCCGCATCCCCGAGTTCATCGCCAAGGTGCATGAGGGCGATTTCAAGGCCGCTTACGAGATCATTACATCCACCAACGCCCTGCCCGCCCTGTCCGGCCGTGTCTGCCCGCAGGAGAGCCAGTGCGAGAGCAAGTGCGTCCGGGGCATCAAGGGCGAGAGCGTCGCCATCGGCCGTCTGGAGCGGTTCGTCGCCGACTGGTACCGGGAGAACGTCAACGCCATGCCCGAGAAGGCCGTCTCCAACGGCATCAAGGTGGCCGTGGTGGGTTCCGGTCCTGCCGGTCTGACCTGCGCCAGCGACCTTGCCAAGAAGGGCTATCAGGTCTCTATTTTTGAAGCGCTGCACACTGCCGGCGGCGTGCTGGTTTACGGCATCCCCGAGTTCCGTCTGCCCAAGGCCATCGTGGCCAACGAGGTCAGGAAGCTGGAAGCGCAGGGCGTCGAGGTCATGACCAACATGGTCATCGGCCGGGTTCTGACCATTGACGAGCTGTTCGAGATGGGCTACAAGGCCGTGTTCGTCGGTTCCGGCGCGGGTCTGCCCATGTTCATGAACATCCCCGGCGAGTCCTTGAAGGGCGTTCTGTCCGCCAACGAATATCTGACCCGTACCAACCTGATGAAGGCTTACACCGAGGAAGCCGATACCCCCGTCATCAAGTCCAAGGCTGTGGCGGTGGTCGGCGGCGGCAACGTGGCCATGGACGCCGCCCGCTGCGCAATGCGTCTGGGCGCGGAGCACGTGTACATCGTCTACCGCCGTGGTGAGGCCGAAATGCCCGCCCGTCTGGAAGAGCAGCACCACGCCAAGGAAGAGGGCATCGAGTTCAAGACCCTGTGCAACCCCGTGGAGATTCTGGGCGGCGAAGATGGCCGCGTGAACGGCATCAAGTGCGTGCGCATGGAGCTGGGCGAGCCGGACGCCTCCGGACGCCGCCGTCCCATCGCCATTGAGGGCAGCGAATTTGTGCTGGACGTGGACACCGTTATTATGGCCCTCGGCACCAGCCCCAACCCCCTGATCCGCTCCACCACCCCCGGTCTGGACACCAACCGCAAGGGCGGCCTGATCGTGGACGAGAACGAGATGACCACCCGTACCGGCGTCTTCGCCGGCGGCGATGCCGTCACCGGCGCTGCCACCGTCATCCTCGCCATGGGCGCAGGCAAGAAGGGCGCGGCTGCCATCGACGCATACCTGAAGAAATAATTCAAAGCAGAAAAAAATCACCCAACGGTCTGCTGGGTGGTCGTAAAACAGTGAATGGAGCGTATCGGGAACGATACGCTCCATTTTTCGTGCCGAAGTATGAAGTGTACCCCATGTCAAGGACATTTTAATTCTGAGGGGTGTTTTTTGCGTTGCGTAATCACGCCTGAACAGAAAAGTCCGGCGGCTCCTTTTGGAGCCGCCGGACTGATTCGTTTTATGGGAATTGCTTAGTACATTCCACCGGCCTGACCTGCGGCAGCGGCTGCTGCGGCGTCGGCGGCGGGATCGGGCTTATCCACGACCAGAGACTCGGTGGTCAGCACGCAGCCCGCGATGGAAGCGGCGTTCTCCAGAGCGGAACGGGTCACCTTGGTGGGATCGACGATGCCTGCGGGAATCATGTCCACGTACTCCTCGGTGTAGGCGTTGTAGCCGTAGCCGACCTTTCCGGAGGTGCGGATCTTCTCGTAGACGACGCTGCCGTCTACACCGGCGTTCTCGGCGATCTGACGGATAGGAGCCTGCAGAGCGGCGGCAATGATCCGTGCGCCGGTCTTCTCGTCGCCATGCAGCGTGGAAATCAGCTTCTCCACAGCGGGGATGGCGTTGACCTGCGCGGTGCCGCCGCCGGCCACGATGCCCTCTTCCACAGCGGCGCGGGCAGCGTTCAGAGCATCCTCGACCCGCAGCTTCTGCTCCTTCATGGCGACCTCGGTCTGAGCGCCGACCTTAATGACGGCCACGCCGCCGGACAGCTTCGCCAGACGCTCCTGCAGCTTCTCACGGTCGTAGTCGGAGGTGGTGGTGGCAATGGCGGAGCGGATCATGTGGGCACGATCCTGGATGGCCTCGGGAGCGCCGTCGCCATCGACGATGGTGGTGGTGTCCTTGGTGACAACGATCTGACGGCAGTGGCCCAGATCTTCCATCTTGGCGTCAGGCAGCTCCATGTTCAGCTGGCTGGAAATGACGGTGCCGCCGGTCAGGACGGCGATATCCTGAAGCATTTCCTTCCGACGGTCGCCGAAGCCGGGAGCCTTCACGCAGACCACGTTGAAGCGGCCCTGCAGACGGTTCAGCAGCAGCGTTGCCAGAGCGTCGCCCTCCACGTCCTCAGCAATGATCATCAGCTTGCGGCCGGACTTGACGATGGGCTCCAGAATGGGCAGGATCTCCTGAATGGAGGAAATCTTCTTATCGGTGATCAGGACGTAAGCGTCGTCCAGAACGGCCTCCATCTTGTCGGTGTCGGTGACCATGTAGGGGGAGATATAGCCACGGTCGAACTGCATACCCTCGACCACGTCCAGACCGGTCTCGGCGGTCTTGCTCTCCTCGATGGTGATGACGCCTTCCTTGCCGACCTTCTCCATGGCCTCGGCGATCAGCTTGCCGATGGTCTCGTCGCCGGAGGACACGGTGCCGACACGGGCGATGGCGGCGGAGTCGGACACGGGAACGGAGTTAGATTTGATGGCCTCAACGGCAGCGGCGACGGCCTTGTCGATGCCCTTGCGCATGACCATGGGGTTCGCGCCGGCGGACAGATTCTTCAGGCCCTCACGGGTGATGGCCTGGGCAAGCAATGTGGCGGTGGTGGTGCCGTCACCGGCCACATCATTGGTCTTGGTGGCGACTTCCCGGATGAGCTGTGCGCCCATGTTCTCGAAGGCATCCTCCAGCTCCACTTCCTTGGCGATGGTCACGCCGTCGTTGGTGATGAGGGGCGCGCCGTACTTCTTGCCCAGAACCACATTGCGGCCCTTGGGTCCCAGAGTAACTTTAACGGTATTGGCCAGCTGGTCAATGCCGGACTGTAATTTCTTGCGGGCTTCTTCGCCGTAAACAATCATCTTGGACATGGTAATCTTCCTCCTTAGTCAGTGACGACGGCCAGAATGTCGTCCTGCTTGACAAACTTGTAATCTTCCTTGTCGATGGTCACATCGGTGCCGGTGAACTTACCGACGACGACCTTCTCACCGGCCTTGACGGTCATGGTGACGTCCTTGGTGCCGGGGCCGACGGAAACGACTTCGTAGATCATGGGCTTTTCCTTGTTGGTGGTAGCCAGAACAATGCCGGAGACGGTGGTCTCGGGCGCCTCGTGGGCTTTCAGCAGAACGTTATCTGCCATGGGCTTGAGTTTCATTTCGAATTCCTCCATACATATAAGCATTTAGACGACGGGTATCGGGCGAACCCTGCCCGCCTGTATCTACGCGGTTTAGCACTCACTTGTTCTGAGTGCTAATATAATAGCGCAGCTTGGCAAAAAAAGCAAGAGGGAAAATGCAATATTCCGTAAATATTTTATGAACTGGGAAAGAACGGTAAAAGAGAGAAGAAAATGTCGTGCATTTCCCCGGAACATTGCGCCGTTTTCGCTGGTATTCCCGTTTCTGAGGAACGTAAAATGGTTCCATATCAACAAGGGAGGACGGGCAATGCAATGTCAGAAACTGAAAACCTACATGGAGACCGGACGGGTGGTTTTTCTCCCGGCTCGTTCCATCCGCCCCAATCCGGCGCAGCCACGGAAAATTTTCCGCCCGGAGGCGCTGGACGAGCTGTCCGATTCCATCCGGCAGCACGGAATCCTGCAGCCGCTGTCCGTCCGCCGCAGCGGAAACGGCTATGAGCTGATCGCGGGGGAGCGCCGTCTGCGGGCGGCGGAGCTGGCGGGGATCACGGACATCCCCTGCATCATCATGAGCATGGACGACCGGGAATCCGGCATGGCGGCAATGGTGGAAAATTTGCAGCGGCAGGACTTGGATTTCATCGAGGAAGCCATGGGCATTTCCCGGTTGCTGGAGGACTGGAACATGAGTCAGGAGCAGGCGGCGCGGCTTCTGGGCAAAAGCCAGAGCGCGGTGGCCAACAAACTGCGGCTGCTGAAGCACAGCGAGCCGGTGCTGCTTGCCCTGCGGGAGGCGGGACTGACGGAGCGCCATGCCCGGGCGCTTCTGAAGCTGCCTACGGAGGAAAGCAAGCTCGCGGCGGTGAAGGAGATCGTCCGGCAGGGCATGAGCGTGGCGCGGACGGAAAAGTATGTGGAAACGCTCCTGTCTGCCCGGGCGGACAGGCCGTCAAGAGCCAACGTGGGCGCGTTTCTCAACAACCTGACCCAGTCCCTGCAAAAAATCCAGCTGTCCGGCATTCCCGCCGTATCGGAACGCCGGGAGACGGACAGCCAGATCGTGCTGACCATTACAATTCCAAAATAAATACCGGGCGCACCTTTCGGTGCGCCCGGCGGGACACGTACTTATTTGCTTTCTTCAGTGGGATTCTGCTTGGCGGCCTTCTTTTCCGCCTTGCGGGCTTTGCGCTTCTTGATGAGGACAACAACGCCCACGGTAACGCCGCCCAGAATGACGAGATAGGGAGACTTTGCCAGCACCCACACCAGCAGGTCAAGCAGTCCGTTGCCGACGCCCTTGATGCTGCTCACGAAGCCGCCGCTGATCCGCTCCCACACGGTGGGTTCTTCAACGGGGGTGTACTCCTGCACTTCGTCAATGGATAAGTAGATGGTGGCGTAATCCACCTGATTGTCGTACAGCCGCAGCTGGGAAGCACGGTTTTCCAGCTCGTAGCGCACGTCCGTCAGGCGGCTTTCGATCTCCAGCAGGTCAGCCATGGTCTCGGCCTGCTCCATCAGCTCCAGAAGCCGGGCTTCCTCGGTTTGCAGCGCCTTAACGCGGCTTTCGGTCGCGACGTAGCTCAGGGTGATGTCCTCCCGGCTCAGGTTGGTGGATACCACGTTGGCAATGCCGGACATTTCCTCGGTGAATTCGTCCACACGCTCCGCGGGGATGCGGACGGTGAGGCTGGCGCTGCGGTAGCGGCGGGAGGAATACATGCTTCCGTTGTAGCTGTCCTGATCCTCCACGTAGCCCCCCAGACCGGAAATTTTCCCGTTCAGGGTCTCCATCAGGGAGTCTAAGTCTTCGGTCTCGGCGGACATGTTCACGGTGATGATCCACTTGCGGCCTTCCGGCAGCACGGTGGAATCAGTGTCGCCTGTCAGCCCGCCATCCTCCGATTTGGCGCTCTCCATATCATAGTAGGCGCCATTCGCCGCCTCGGCGGGGGCAGCTGCGGCGGGGGCGGCTGCGTCGAAGGCCTGGGTGGATTTGCTTGCGCCGCCGCATCCGGCCAGCAGAGCGGCAAGCATACACAGGGTTACGAGAAATGCGGTCATCTTTTTCATTTGAGTTACCTCCTTGTTGTTATGTGCTTCTGTCCATATACTCGACAAACTGCGGCGAAGGTTTCAGAAAATGGAAAATTTGCCGAAAAATTTTTCTTCTTTTGTTCAGTATAGCATCCGGCAGGCGGGAATGCAAGCATATATTGTGTACTTCGCCCAGAAAAGGGGTTGCATCCGGCCTTCTTTTTCGTTATAATAGGAGGACGAACGGAGGTAGACACAATGGCAAAGCTTTATTTCAAGTACGGCGCCATGGGTTCCAGCAAGACGGCTCAGGCGCTGATCACCAAGTACAACTACGAGGAAAACGACTTAAACGTCTGGCTCATCAAGCCCGGCACTGACACCCGGGACGGCGCGAAGATTCTGCGCAGCCGCATCGGTCTGGAATCCCCGGCGGACGTCATCGCCCCCGGCACGGACATTTACCTGCTGTTTCAGGACACGCAGGAGGGCAAGTGCGACGTCATTATCGTGGATGAATGCCAGTTCCTGACGGAAAGCCAGATCGACCAGCTCCGCGCACTTGTCAATGACTACAACATTCCGGTGATGTGCTTCGGCCTGCGCACGGACTTCCAGACCCGCCTGTTTCCCGGCAGCCGCCGCCTGATGGAGGTGGCGGACACCATTCAGGAGATCAAGACCATCTGCGACTGCGGCGCGAAGGCTACGGTGAACGCCCGTATCGACGGTGACGGCCACATCATCACCCAGGGCGCGCAGGTGGTGCTGGGCGGCAACGACAGCTACATTGCCATGTGTCACAAGTGCTATATCCGGGGCATCCGGGAGCACCGGGTCATCCGCCTCCACGGACACAATTGAGTTGTATATAGAAGGAGAATCATCATGGAACTGAAAGACATTCTTGCCAAGTGCGACCACACCCTGCTGACCCAGACCGCCACCTGGGCGGAGATCAAAGGCGTCTGCGACGACGGTATGAAGTATCACACTGCCTCCGTCTGCATCCCCGCGTCCTACGTGAAGCAGGCGAAGGAGTACGTTGGGGACAAGCTGCCCATCTGCACCGTCATCGGCTTCCCCAACGGCTACGACACCACCGCCGCCAAGTGCTTCATGGCCTCCGACGCCGTGGCGAACGGCGCGGACGAGGTGGACATGGTCATCAACATCGGCTGGGCGAAGGACGGCCTGTGGGAGAGAATCACGGAGGAGATCGCCGCCGTGAAGACCGCCTGCAATGGGAAGCTCTTAAAGGTCATCATCGAGACCTGCCTGCTCACCGACGAGGAAAAGATCGCCCTGTGCAAGTGCGTCTCCGACTCCGACGCGGACTACATCAAGACTTCCACGGGATTCTCCAAGGCCGGCGCGACCTTCCACGACGTGGAGCTGTTCGCCGCCCATGTCGCGCCCCATGTGAAGATCAAGGCTGCCGGTGGCATTTCCAGCCTTGCCGACGCGGAGAAGTTCATTATGCTGGGCGCGTCCCGGCTGGGAACCTCCCGCATTGTCAAGATCGCAAAGGGATTGGAGGGCAGCGGCTACTAAACCCACGTCCCCCTACATTATAAAATTACAGAAACGAAAGGATGATTGCTATGTTCCCAACCCCCACCCCGCATATTTCCGCAAAGCCCGGTGATTTCGGCAAGACCGTACTGATGCCCGGCGACCCTCTGCGCAGCAAATTCATCGCCGAGAATTTCCTGGAAAACCCCGTCCTCGTCAACAACGTCCGGGGCGTGCAGGGCTACACCGGCACCTACAAGGGCGTCAAGGTCTCCGTCATGGCCTCCGGCATGGGTATGCCCGCCATCGGCATTTATTCCCATGAGCTGTTCAACGGCTACGGCGTGGAGAATATCATCCGCGTCGGCTCCGCGGGTGCCATTCAGGAGAATATCCACCTGTATGATCTGGTGATCGCCCAGGGCGCCTGCACCGATTCCAACTTTGCCGCCCAGTTCCATCTCCCCGGTACCTTCGCCCCCATCGCATCATGGGAGCTGCTGAAGGAGGCCGTCAGGGCCGCCGAGGAAAACGGCGCCGTCTACCATGTGGGCAACGTGAATTCCTCCGACGTGTTCTACGGCGACCACGCGCTGGTGCCCGAGGGACTGGACAGCCTGTACGGCCTGAAGAAGATGGGCGTCATGGCGCTGGAAATGGAAGCCGCCGCCCTGTACATGAACGCCGCCCGGTACGGCAAGCGGGCGCTGTGCATCTGCACCATCTCCGACCACATCCTCACCGGCGAGGATACCACCTCTGAGCAGCGCCAGAATTCCTTCACCACCATGATGAAGGTGGCGCTGGACACCGCCGTGGCTATGGAGAACAAATAAACCCCAGAATCTAAGGTGATAGTATGAAGCGAGTATTTTTGATCGTTCTGGATTCCTTCGGCATCGGCGCGATGCCCGACGCGGAGTCCTTCGGGGACGTGGGGGTCAATACTCTGGGCGCCTGCGCCACCTCCCAAAAGCTGGACATTCCCAACATGACCGCCGCGGGACTGGGCAACATCGACGGCGTGACCTGCCTCCATAAGGCCGCTGCCCCCACCGGCGCATTCGCCCGGCTGACGGAACGCTCCATGGGCAAGGACACCACCATCGGCCACTGGGAAATTGCCGGTGTGATCTCCCCCCAGCCCCTGCCCACCTTCCCCAACGGATTCCCGCAGGAGGTTCTGGACGCCTTCGAGAAGGAGACCGGCCGGGGCGTCCTGTGCAACCTGCCCTATTCCGGCACCGACGTCATCCGGGATTACGGCGAGGAGCAGCGCAAAACCGGCAAGTGGATCGTCTACACCTCCGCCGATTCCGTGTTTCAGGTGGCGGCGCACGAGGAATGGATTCCCTTGCAGGAGCTGTACGATGCCTGCCGCAAGGCGCGGAAGATTTTGCAGGGAAAGTATGGCGTCGGCCGGGTGATCGCCCGCCCCTATGTGGGCGACGCGGAGCACGGCTTCAAGCGCACGGCCAACCGTCACGACTTTTCTCTGGAGCCGCCGAAGCAGACCATGTTGGATGCCGTAAAGGCGGCGGGGCTGGACTGTCTGGCCGTAGGCAAGATCCACGACATTTTCGCCGGACGGGGGGACACGGAGTACGTGTTCAACAAGTCCAACGCCGACGGCATGGCACATACCACGGACTTTGCCGCCCGGGATTTTCACGGGCTGTGCTTCGTGAATCTGGTGGATTTTGACATGCTCTACGGCCACCGCCGGGACATCGACGGCTACGCCGCCGCCCTGACGGAGTTCGACCGCTGGCTGGGTACGTTCCTGCCCACTCTGGGGGAGGACGACGTGGTGATGATCACCGCCGACCACGGCTGCGACCCATCCTACACTGCCACCACCGACCACACCCGGGAATACGTGCCGCTGCTGGTGCTGGGAAAGAGCGTCAAGCCCGGCAATCTCGGCACGAAGCCCACCTTCGCGGACATTGCCGCCACCGTCACCGACTTGCTGGGCGTTCATTGGGACGGCGCGGGCACGAGTTTCGCGGGAGAAATACTGTAAGTATCAGGAGGCGAACTATGACACCCGAAAAACTGTGTGAGCTTGCCAGAGAGGCCATGACCCATGCCTACGTCCCCTACTCCGGCTATCAGGTGGGCGCGGCGCTGCTGTGCGCCGACGGGACGGTGTATCAGGGCTGCAACATCGAAAACGCGTCCTACAGCCCCACGGTCTGCGCCGAGCGCACCGCCTTCTTCAAGGCGGTCTACGACGGCCACCGGGACTTTGCCGCCATCGCCGTGTGCGGCGGAAAGGACGGCGTCATCACCGGGGCGTTCCCGCCCTGCGGCGTGTGCCGTCAGGTGATGCGGGAATTCTGCGGCGACGATTTTCTCATTTACATGATCACGCCGGAGGGCTGCGAAGCCCATACGCTGGCCGAGATCCTGCCTTTCAGCTTCTCTGCGCAGAAACATATGCACACCTGACGGAGACATCGTGAAAAAAACCGGGAAACCATCGAAAATGGGTTGATTTTTTTATCAAAATGTGCGACAATACTATCGGTGTATCGAACACTACCAAGAATAGAAAATTATGGAGGAATGCAATCATGAAAAAGATTCTGGCTCTGCTGCTGGTTCTGGCGCTGTCCCTGACTCTGGTCGCCTGCGGTTCCGGCAAGAAGGACGCAGCTTCCACTGGCAGCTACAAGGTCGCCATGGTTACCGACTACGGTGATATCACCGACCAGTCCTTCAACCAGACCACCTGGGAAGCCGTCGTTGCCTTCGGCAAGGACAACAATGTGGAAACCAAGTACTACAAGCCCACCAGCAACGACACCGCCGGCCGTGTGGCTTCCGTGGAGCTGGCCATCGCTGAGGGCTACAACGTCATCGTGATGCCTGGCTATGCCTTCGGCGGCACCATCGTGGAAGTTGCTCCCAACTATCCCGACGTGAAGTTCGTCGCGCTGGACGTTGCCAAGGGCGACCTGCTGGAGACCGCCGTTGCCAACAAGGGCGAGAGCTATGACTACAACCCCGACAACTGGAAGCTGGAAGACTATGTGGACATGAGCAATGTCTACTGCGCCATCTATCAGGAAGAGCTGGCCGGTTACATGGCCGGTTACGCTGCTGTCAAGCTGGGCTACACCAAGCTGGGCTTCCTGGGCGGCATGGCCGTTCCCGCCGTTATCCGTTATGGCTATGGCTATGTGCAGGGCGTTGACGCCGCTGCCAAGGAGCTGGGCATCACCGTTGACATGAAGTACGCTTACGGCAACCAGTTCTACGGCGACGCTGACATCACTGCCGTTATGGACACCTGGTATGCCGACGGCACCGAAGTCGTTTTCGCCTGCGGCGGCGGCATCTACACCTCCGCGGCTGAGGCTGCCAAGAAGGTGAACGCCAAGGTCATCGGTGTTGACGTTGACCAGAAGGGCATTATCGACGGCGACTACGGCGACGGCATGACCGTTACCTCCGCCATGAAGGGTCTGCGGCCCACCACGATCAATGCACTGACCGACATCATCGTGGGCGGCAAGTGGGCTGACTATGCCGGCAAGATCGAGACTCTGGGTCTGGTATCCGGCGACGATCCCGCTGCCAACTACGTGCAGCTGGCCGAGACCACTCAGTTCGCCGACGGCAAGTTCTCCAAGGACGACTACGCCGCTCTGGTGAAGGGTATGTTCGACGGCACCATCACCGTCTCCAACGATACCTCCGCTGAGCCTGCCGTGACCAACGTCAACGTTTCCTGGCTGGGCAACCTGAAGTAATTTCCTTTTCCAACCGCAAGAGAACGGGCAAACTGCCCGTTCTCTTTTTTTACCAAAAAATTTCCCGTTTTTCACGGATTTTATTTGAAATCTGACGATAGGTCGTGTATAATAAAAAGTGACACACGAGTTTAGAACCGTCCGGCAGCGGCAGCCCTACCATGATGGATTGCCGGACGGCGGCGGAAGGAAAGGGGCGAATTGTGCCGCTGCTCCGCCGGGAACGAAAAGGAGGTAATTGGATTGCAGGATGTACCTTACGCAATCGAAATGGTAAACATTACGAAGCGCTTCCCCGGTATCATCGCAAACGACAACGTTACGCTCCAGCTGAAAAAGGGCGAAATTCACGCCCTGCTGGGTGAAAACGGCGCCGGAAAATCCACGCTGATGAGCGTTCTGTTCGGCCTTTATCAGGCCGAAGAGGGCGTGATCAAAAAGGACGGCGTGGAGGTCAAAATCAACAACCCCAACGACGCCAATGCTCTGGGCATCGGCATGGTTCACCAGCACTTCAAGCTGGTGGAGTGCTTCTCCGTGCTGGACAACATCATCCTCGGTGACGAGGATACGAAGCACGGCATTCTTCAGCGCGCCCGCGCCCGGGAAAAGGTCATGGCGCTGTCGGAAAAATACGGCCTGCGGGTCGACCCCGACGCCCTGATCGAGGACATTTCCGTCGGTATGCAGCAGCGCACGGAAATTCTGAAAATGCTGTACCGGGACAACGAGATCCTGATTTTCGACGAGCCCACCGCCGTGCTGACCCCCCAGGAAATCCAGGAGCTGCTGCAGATCATGCGCAATCTCGCGGCGGAAGGGAAATCCATCCTCTTTATCTCCCACAAGCTCAACGAGATCATGGCGGTTGCCGACCGCTGCTCCGTTCTGCGCAAGGGCAAGTACATGGGCACCGTGAACATCGCGGATACCACCAAGGCAGAGCTGTCCCGGATGATGGTGGGCCGTGACGTGGAATTCGCAGTCACCAAGGGCGAGGCGCACCCGGCGGAGGTGGTTCTGGATGTGAAGAACCTCACCGTTCCCTCCAAAGTCCATAAGAACAACGCAGTCAAAAACGTCAGCTTTCAGGTACACGCGGGCGAGATCGTCTGCATTGCGGGCATCGACGGCAACGGCCAGAGCGAGCTGGTATATGCCATATCCGGTCTGGAACCCGCGTCCGGCGGCTCGATCACCATGTGCGGCGTGGACATCACCCACGCGCCCATCCGCCGCCGCAGCATTCTGGGCATGAGCCACATTCCGGAGGATCGCCACAAGCACGGTCTGGTGCTGGACTACACGTTGGAAGACAACATGATCTTACAGCGGTATTTTGAGCCGGAGTTCACCGACAAGTTCGGCTTCCTCCGCCGGAAGAACATCCGCGCCTATGCCGAGCGGCTGATCGAGCAGTATGACGTCCGTTCCGGTCAGGGCCCCGTCACCGTGGCCCGTTCCATGTCCGGCGGCAACCAGCAGAAAGCGATCATCGCCCGGGAGATCGACAAGAACCCCCAGCTGCTTATTGCGGTGCAGCCCACCCGCGGTCTGGACGTAGGCGCCATTGAGTATATCCACAAGCAGATCGTCGCCCAGCGGGACGCGGGCAAGGCAGTGCTGCTGGTCTCTCTGGAGCTGGACGAGGTCATGACGGTGTCCGACCGCATCCTCGTCATGTACGAGGGCGAGATCGTAGGCGAGCTTGACCCCAAGACGACCACCGTGGAAGAATTGGGTCTGTACATGGCCGGTGCAAAGAAGGAGGCGAAGGAGCAGTGAAAAAAGAACATAAATCCCTGATCCGCAAGGATGGCTTCCAGACGCTGCTTGCCTCCTTGGTGTGCGTTCTGGGCGGTCTGATCGTGGGATATCTGGTGCTGCTGATCATCGAACCCAGCGGCGCGTTTGAAGCGATCGTCGCGGTGATGAAGAGCTTCCTGCGCTTCCCCGGCGCTCTGAAGCTCAAGTATTTCGGCCAGGCGCTGGTGCGCACGGCGCCGCTGCTGCTGTGCGCCCTGTCCGTCCTGTTTGCCTACAAGGTGGGTATGTTCAATATCGGCGCGGCGGGTCAGTACTGCGCCGGCGCCTGCGCCGCGCTGTATGCCGCGCTGGCGTGGAATATGCCGTGGTATGTCTGCATCCTGCTGGGTATGCTGGCGGGCGCGCTGCTGGGTATGCTGGCGGGTGCGCTGCGGACGCTGTTCAACGTCAACGTGGTCATTTCCGGTATCATGCTCAACTGGATCACCCTGTATCTGACCAATCTGGTGCTGGGCACGGTGAAGAATCCCACCAGCCCCTACACCAAGACCCTCCAGTCCACCAACCCCGGCGCGCTCATCCCCAGTCTGGGACTGGAAAAGCTCTTCAACAACGAAAAAAGCGTTACTATCGCCATTCCCATTGCGGTTCTGACGGCGGTGCTGGTGTGGGTGGTTCTGAACAAGACCAAATTCGGCTACGAGCTGAAGGCCACCGGCAGCAACTACAACGCCGCCAAATACTGCGGCATGAAGGAAAACCAGAACATCATCCTCACCATGGTCATCGCGGGCGCTCTGGCGGGCTTCGGCGCGGGCCTGCTGTACCTCACCGGCATCGAGGACTGGGAGACCACCATTTCCTCCGTCCCCGCCATGGGCTTCAACGGCATCGCCGTTGCGTTCCTCGGCGGCCTCAGCCCCATTGGCTCGATCCTGTCCGCGTTCTTCATCCAGTACATCACCACAGGCGGCGGCAACGTGGATTTGCAGGTCTACTGCTCCCAGATCTCCAGCCTGATCTCCGCGCTGATCATCTATCTGTGCGCCTTTGTGGGCTTCTTCAAGTATTTCATCCAGACCCGGCTGCGGAAAGCCGATGAGCGAAAAGCCGCAAAAGCCGCACAAATTCAGGAAGGGGGCGAGGACAAATGACACTGCTGATCCAATACACTTTGATCTTCGCGTCCGTTCTGATGCTGGTCGCCTTGGGCGGCTGCTTCGCCGAGCGCAGCGGCGTTATCAACATCGGTCTGGAGGGCATCATGGTCATCGGCGCTCTGGGCGGCGCTCTGGTGCTGAAATTCATGCCGGTCACTGTGGGTGCGCCGGTCATGGTTATCACCACCGTCATTGTCAGCGCTCTGTTCGGCCTTGTTTTCTCGCTATTGCTTGCGGTGGCGGCCATCAACTTCAAGGCTGACCAGACCATCACCGGCACCGCCATGAACATGCTGGCCACTGCTGCGGCCACCGTGGCGGTGAAGGCCATGAACACCGCGGCCTCCGGCGGCAACGACGTGTCCTCCGACATCTCCTACACCCGCACGAAAGACCTGCTGCTGGTTCATGTGGGCGGGTTCGAGCTGAACTGGTTCATGCTGGTGGCGGTGCTGTGCCTGATCGCGGCCTATGTGGCGCTGTACAAGACCCGCTTCGGTCTGCGGCTGCGTGCCTGCGGTGAGCATCCTCAGGCGGCGGACTCCGTGGGTATCAACGTCTACAGGATGCGCTATGCCGGTGTGCTGATCTCCGGACTGCTGGGCGGTCTCGGCGGCATCGTGTACATCACCGCGGGCGTCAGCGTGTGGAAGTTTGAAAACGGCGTGGCGGGCTTCGGCTTCCTGGCTCTGGCCGTCATGATCTTCGGCGCGTGGCACCCCCTGAAAATCGCGCTGGCGGCGCTGCTGTTCGGCTTCTGCCGGGCGCTGGGCAATGTGTATTCCGGCTTTGACTTCCTGCTGAACATGAACATCCCCAGCGTGGTGTACAACATGCTCCCGTACATCATTTCTCTGGTGGTGCTGGCGTTCACCTCCAAGAAGTCCCGCGCCCCCAAGGCCGAGGGCATCCCCTACGACAAGGGAAGCAGATGATATTTTTTCCGGGGTTTCCGACAGGAAACCCCGGAAAACTGTTCATAAAAAGAGGTTCTATGTCAATAGTTGGGGTAGAGAGAAAAAACAAATAATCGCGATACGTGTCGGAGTGATACTAAAATCTAGTAAACCACTTTAACCGTCTTACCAGATATAGTATATCACATCGTTTCAGATAGACCCTAAATAGGCTTATTAAGAATTAGTATAATACCATTTTCAGCATTACCGGACGCGATTGGATTATTAAAGCCTTTAATTAGGTTTTAGTATCATTCGTCCATTTGTACGGGTCTGCTGTCGGCTTGTTGCTGGTCGGCAGACCTTTCGCATGGCAATAGGCGGTTGGGTTCAAGATTTGCTGCTGTTTGAGCCATTTAGCAATCTGCGTGGGTCCCTTGCCGGATGCGCACAAGGAGAAGATCTTCTGTACGACGGCTGCGGCTTCTTCATCGACGATCCATTTCTTTTTGTCCTCTGGGTTTTTCATATACCCATAGGGCGGAATGGTCGTCAAATGCTCGCCGGACTTGCCTTTGCTCTGCCATGTAGCGCGAATGGCAGACAGAGCACAGGTGCTTCTTTTGAAACCGCAGGTGCTGCTTCTATGTCTGGAGATACATGACAGTCAGCAAAAATATCCTTGACAAATTTCCGCCTCAGGTACACGCCCCGGCAGGCCAGACGGCCTGCCGGGGTTTTGCTGTCCCTGAACGGCTCGTTATTTAATAAACTCTTAATCTCCCCTCGTATTGACAAATCCTGTATCCTGCGTTATCCTAACCGTACTAGTACAACTAATACAGTTAAGGAGGAATACCATGGTACACTTGGATTACCGGGACTCCCGGCCGATCTATGCGCAGATCGTGGACGGTTTCCGGGAGCAGATCACCGGCGGCGTGCTGCGTCCGGGGGAGAAGCTGCCCAGCGTCCGGGATCTGGCCGCTCAGCTTGCCATTAACCCCAATACCATCCAGCGTGCTTACCGGCGGCTGGAAGCGGAAGGGTGGATCGCCACCGTGCCGGGAAAGGGCTGCTTCGTCTGCGGCGACGGAGAGATCAGAGAACGGGAGAAAAAACGGCTGCTGCTGAGCTTCGACGAAGCCGCCGCGGCACTGCTGACCATGGGTGCGAGCCACGGCGAGCTGGTGGCCAGAATCGAGAAGGGAGACCATAGACATGCTTGAAATGAAGAATGTGACCAAGACCTTCGGCAATTTTAAGGCGCTGGACGACCTGACCCTGACCGTCCCGAGCGGGCGGGTCTACGGCCTCGTCGGCCCCAACGGCGCGGGCAAGTCCACTGCCATCCGGCACCTCACCGGCGTCTACCGCCCGGACAGCGGCAGCGTCACCATGGATGAGCAGCCGATCTACGAGAATCCCGCCGTGAAGGCGGCCATCGGCTATATCCCCGACGAGATTTTCTACTACCCCTCCGCAACGTTGGAGGATATGCGCAGGTTCTACCGGGGCATTTACCCCACCTTTGACGATCAGCTTTTTGACAAGCTGTATGACGTGTTCCAGCTTCCCAAGCGGACGCCCATCCGCCGGTTTTCCAAGGGAATGCAGAAGCAGGCGGCGTTTCATCTGACCGTCTGCACCCGCCCGAAGACGCTGATCCTGGACGAGCCGGTGGACGGCCTGGATCCGGTGATGCGGCGGCAGGTCATGGGTCTTATCCTCTCCGACGTGGCGGGGCACGGCACCACGGTGCTGATCTCGTCTCACAACCTGCGGGAGCTGGAGGACGTGTGCGACTACGTGGGCATCATGAACCGGGGCAAAATGCTGCTGGAAAAGAGCCTTGCGGATATGCAGGGCAGCACCGTAAAATTGCAGCTGGTGGGCGACGCCCCTCAGGAGCTGGACATTCTCAACGCGTCCGTTTCCGGACGCCTGAAGACCCTGATCGTCCGGGGGGAGGCCGAGGAGGTCGGCGCGAAAATGGCGGCGTGCAAGCCTGCGTATTTTGACGTGCTGCCCCTGTCCCTGGAGGAAATCTTCATTTATGAGCTGGGAGGCGTGGACTATGAAATCAAAGACATCCTTCTTTAATAAAACCGTGTTCAAAAAGAACCTGACCCGGTTCGCCCCGGTGATGGCGGTGTACACCCTGTGCCTGATTCTGGGCATGATGATGCTGTACCAGATCAATGAGGAAATGGGCCGGACGTTCTGGTTCGCCTCCCGGATAGCCGGGAACCTTCAGCTCATGGGGCTGGTGAACCTGCTTTTTGCGCCGCTCGTCGCCATGCTGCTGTTCGGCGACCTGTACAATTCCCGGATGTGCAACGCTCTGCACGCCATGCCCATGCGCCGGGAGACGCTGTTTCTGACCAACGTGGTCTCCGGACTGCTGTTCTCCATGATTCCCACGGCGGTGATGGCGCTGCTGTCCGTGCCGCTGCTGAACGCCACCATTGTGGAAAACGCGTGGCAGATCGCGCTTTTATGGTATGTCGGCACCAACCTGCAATTCATCACCTTCTTCGGCGTGGCGATTTTCAGCGTGTTCTGCACCGGTAACCGCTTTGCCATGGCGGTGGTGTACGCGGTGCTGAACGGCGGCGCGTTTATCCTCTACTATATTATCAATACCCTTTACACGCCCATGCTCTTCGGCGTGGTCACGCCGGACAGGTGGGTCAGCCTGCTGACGCCCGTGGCGGATATGACCAACGGCGCTTATGTGGAGGTGGAGAACTTTCACCAGCTGTCGCTGCGGTTCTACGGCCGGGAAAGCGAAATGGTGGCGGCGTTCAGCGTTGACGGGGGAAAGTTTACCTCTCTGCTGATCTACGCGGCGGTGGGCATCGTCTTTGCCATCGTGGGATTGCTCCTGTACCGGAAGCGGAATCTGGAATGCGCCGGGGACTCCATCGCGTTTCCCATTTTGCAGCCGCTGTTTCAGCTGGTCTGCGCTGTGGGGGTCGGTACGCTGGTGGTTATGGGTGTGGAAACCTTCCTCGCGTACAAAATCGGCGCCGGTATGTCCATGCTGTATCTTCTTCTGTTCTGCGGCGGCGCCGCCGGTTGGTTCGGCGCAAAAATGCTTCTGAAGCGCACCACACGGGTGTTCCAGCTGCGCAGCTGGATCGGGCTGGGGCTTCTGACCGCCATGGTCGCCGTGACGCTGGTGGCCACCCACTTTGACGTGCTGGGCATTGAGGATCGCATTCCGGACGTGGAGGACGTCAGCTCCGTGACCCTGAATTTTGACGGGCTGGAGCTGACCGACGAGGAAGACATCCGGCAGATCACCACCCTCCACGCCATGGCGCTGGAAGACCGCATCGAGAGCTACGGCGACTATCCTCTGGCCTACATCCTGCACCGGGAGGAAAAGGAAAAGCACCCGGTCATGCCGGAGGGCGGCTTCGTCTACGGTGAGGGCGGCTACAACGCCGACGGGCCGATGCTGACCACAGATTACATCACCATTTATTACAAGCTGAAAAACGGCTGCACCATGACCCGTAACTACAACATCTGGGCAAATCTGGACGAGGGCAAGATCGTAAAAGAGTACGCAAGCCGCTGGGAACAGGTATGGAAGCAGGCACGGTACGGCTATCAGGATGGCTTTAACCCGGAGGATATCACCTCCATGAACATCGGAGACATGACTCTGCATGAATACCAGATCACGCCGGAGCTGGTGGAGTCTCTGCTGGCCGCCGTCAAGGCCGACTGCGACGAGCGCACCATGACCCAGAGAGATGCTTACCATCTGGGATATTTCTGGGACTACGACAAGTATAACGAGGAATATTACAAGACAAAGTCCCTGACAATATCCCTCTGGGGGGAGAACGATGTGTATGCCACCGGCGCGCACCTGTCCGTCTTTGCCGACTCCGCGCATACGCTGGAGTGGATGCGGGAGCACGACTGCCTGACGGAAGAGGTCGTGGAGGAAGCGCCCATTGTGCTGAACTAAAGAAAGGGAAGACCGATGAAAAAGAAACTGTGTCTCATGCTGGCGGTGATGCTGCTGCTTCTTTCCGCTTGCAGCAGGACAACCGCACCGAAGCCCACCATGGCACAGTACTTTGCTCCGTCGAAACGTATCCCCGTGGAGACAACGGCAGAGCCCACCCAGCCGGAAACCGCCGCCCCTGACCGGAACGACGCTGCCCGCAGCGCGTTCCGGCGGGCGCTCCGGACTGTCCATGACGATCTGCGCTGGCCGGAACTGCCCGACTCGGGGAATATTGAAGTGTGGGAACCGGGTACGATTGAAGACGAACAATTTGCCGTTACGGATGTGGACGGAGACGGGGAGGAAGAACTGCTGGTTTCCGTATCCAACACCTACATGGCGGGAATGTGTGAGATCATCTATGGCTATGACCCCCAAACCGACGGCGTGCGGATTGAGTCCTACAGTTATGTGGGAGTGACCCATTATCCCGGTATGCTCAAGGTGGAGGCGTCCCACAATCAGGGGTATGCGGGGGATGTCCTCTGGCCTTACGCCATTGCGTATTATGACGAAGCGGAGGATAGCTATAAAGACGCCTTCTATGTGGACGCATGGTGCAAGGATATCACCGACTACGATTCCTATACGGAAACGCCCTACCCGGATGACATTGACACCGGGCATGACGGCTATGTCTACCTGATAACGGAAAACGGAGAGCGGCGGTTCATGAACAGGGCGGACTACGAGAAATGGGAAGCGGGGATATTCACCAATAAGGAACCCCTGACCATTCCGTGGCAGAAGATCACGACAGCGAATATTGATGCACTTGTAAAATAACCAAAAACCAAATCAAGGGGCAAGCCCGGAATGTGAAAATGTAACATTCCGGGCTTGTGTTTTTTCGGGAAATCTTTTATAATCAAATCAACAATGCGAATGGAGGGCTGAGCATGGAAAAGCATCAGGTGTTGACCGTTCTGGTGGCGGACGATGAGCCGGAGCTGCTGGGCGCCGTCTGCCAGCTGATCGACTGGGAATCTCTGGGCTTCCGCCTTGTGGGTCGCGCCGGGAACGGGCTGGACGCGCTGCAGCTGGTGGAAGCGCTTCAGCCGGATTTCCTGCTGACGGATATCCGGATGCCGTTTATTTCCGGGACGGCTCTCACCAGACAGGCGAAGGCCGTCCAGCCGCTGCTGCAAGTGGCGTTCTTAAGCGGCTACGACGATTTTGAGTACGCCAAGGCCGGGATCGAGGACGAGATCGTGGCCTACCTTCTCAAGCCCATCAGCATGGCGGAGCTGACGGAAGAACTGCGGAAGATTCACGACAAGATCGAAAAACGCCTTGCCAGCCTGACCCGGCCTCAGGGCGGCGCGGAAGCGCTGCGGATGGTCACGGCTACGATGCTTTTGGACGAGTACGCCCGCCCGGAGCCGCCGGCCGCGGCGGAATCCCTGCGAAGCGCCGGAATGGAAATCCGGGGGGACGAGCATATCGTGGTGGCGGCGTTCAGCCTGCCCGACGGGGCGCATCCGGAACTGCTGCCCATGGCGGAGCGGATTTTCTCCCGGGCGTTTTCCTGCTGCGGATTTTCCAGCGGCGACCGGACGGTGCTTCTGCTGGCCTCCGGCAACGGGTTCGGGCGGCTGTATGCGTCATTGGACGAGCTGCGGCAGGCCACCCGCCGGGCATGGGGCGGGGAAGCGCTGGCGGGCTTAAGCAAGGAGTACGCCTCTCTCGGCGATGGACACACCGCTTACTTAGAAGCCATGGAAGCCCTGAAAATCGCCCGCAGAGGCGGCGGATTGTACGCCGCCGGGGGCTGGGACGACATGGCCATGCTCTGCGCCCGGGCGCTGAAGATCATCGAGAAGGAATACATGGACGAGGAGCTGTCGCTGCAATCCGTCAGCGAGCGGCTGCACATCAGCGCCAATTACCTGGGCGCGAACATCAAGAAATTTTACGGCGACACCTTCATGAACCTGCTGATCCAAAAACGGATGGACGTGGCGCTGAAGCTGCTGTGGAGCGGCAGCAGCCGCATTGCCGAGGTGTCCCGCCGCTGCGGCTACGCCGACCAGAGCTATTTCGGCTACTGCTTCAAAAAATACTACGGAAAATCCCCGGCGCGGATGCGTCAGGAGCAGAAAGAGGCCAACGCATGAAGAAAAAGGGTCTCAGCATGAATCTCATCATGGCGCTCACGCTCACGGCGGTTGCGGTGAGCGTGCTGCTGTGCGCCAATCTGGTCTTTATGCAGACCTACCGTCAGACGCTGCTGCGCAACGCCGAGACCACCAGCCGTCAGGCCATCGCCCAGGCCGGCAGCACCATGAACGAATACCTGGAGGACATGAACGACGCGGTGACGCTGCTGACCGGCTACTTAGACCTGCCCGCGGAGGAACGGGAGGCGCGGTTCGAGGCGTTTCTGGAAATCCGCGCCGATGTGGTGGCCGTCACCACCTACGACGCGGAGGGGAAAATGCGCAACTGCTATAGCCTTGGCCGCCGTCTGCGGGAGGATATTCTGCAAAACCTTTCCTTTGACCCGGACAAGCGGGAGCTTTACGAGACGGGCTTCATTTCCGCGCCCCACGTGATGTCGATTTTTGTGGAGGACTACCCATGGGTCGTGACCATCGTCCGCCCGTCCCTTACCCGGGAGGGGGAGCGGTACATCGCCGTGGACGTGAGCTGCTCCAATATTTCCACCTATATCAGCGGCGTGGGCATTGGCCAGCGGGGCTACTGCTTCCTTGAGGACACGGAGGGGAATCTGGTTTACCATCCCCAGCAGCAGCTGATTTATTCCGATCTGAAAAGCGAGAATACCGACCTGACGGCCTCTCTCCCGGACGGGACGCATGTGGAGGGGAGCACCATCTACACCGTCCAGACGCTGGAAAACGGCATCTGGCGGGTGGTGGGCGTCAGCTCGTTTCAGGAGCTGATTACCGACGCCCTGCGGGAGATCATGCGCATTACCTTCATCGGCGCACTGTTTATTCTGGCTGCGGCGGTGCTGCTGAGCCTGATGCTGTCCCGGGTGCTGTCCAGTCCCATTCACGATCTGATCGTCGCCATGCAGAGCTTTGAAAAAACCGGCGAGGGCTTTTCCTATGAACCCGTCACTGGCGTCCGGGAGGTGGAGAACCTGTCGGCGTCCTTTGACCACATGGTCAAAAAGATTCAGAAGCTCATGGCCACGGTGCGCAGTGAGGAAGTCAACCTGCGCAAGACGGAGCTGAAAGCCCTACAGGCGCAGATCAACCCCCACTTCCTCTACAATACGCTGGACTCCATTTCGTGGATGTGCGAGCAGGGGAAGAACGCGGAAGCCGTGGTGATGGTCAACGCGCTGGCGCGGCTGTTCCGCATCAGCATCAGCAAGGGCCACGAGCTGATCCCCATTCGCAGCGAGGTGCAGCACGCCCAGAGCTATCTGCAAATCCAGAGCGTGCGCTACAAGGAGCAGTTTTCCTACCACTTCGACGTGGAGGAAGACTGCACGGAGTATCTCTGCAACAAGATCACCCTCCAGCCCATCATCGAAAACGCCATCTACCACGGCGTCAACGGTCTGGTGGACGAGGGACATATTGAGATCCGTGTCCGCGCCGAGGGAGAGGACGTCCTCTTTACGGTGGAGGACAACGGCGTGGGCATGGAGCCGGAGCAGATCGAGGAAATTTTCCGCCGGAAGCCCGACGGAAAGTCCGGCATCGGCATCAAGAATGTCAACGACCGTCTGAAGATCTGGTTCGGCGACGCCTATGGCATCACCATCGAAAGCGTCCCGGACGAGGGAACGAAGGTAACGGTGCGTATGCCGAAGGTGCGGGAGGAGGCGGAGTATGAAAAGCATTAAGTGGATCGCCGTTTTTCTGGCGCTGCTGGTGTGCCTTTCCGGCTGCGCCGGTACGCATCAGAGCGGCGGGTCGTACAATATCTATCTGATCGCCAAATCCTCCACCACGGAGTTCTGGAAAGCGGTTTTTTCCGGGGCGAACGCCGCGAAATCCGAGTATAACGTGCATCTGACCATCCTTGCCCCGGACACGGAGGAGGATTTTGAAGCACAGAACGACTACATCCGGCAGGCCGTGGCCGACGGGGCGGACGCCATCGTCTTCTCCGCCATCAGCTACACGGAAAACGCCGCCGCCATCGACGAAGCCGTGGCCGCGGGCGTCCGGGTGGTGGTCATTGACAGCGATGTGGATTCCAAAGGCGTTTCCGTGCGCATCGGGACGGACAATGTGGCGGCCGGGCGCATGAGTGGGGAGGCCGCGCTGAAAACGGCGCAGGAGAAAATCGTTGTGGGCATTGTCAACGCCTACGCCGAGACCCAGAACTGCCGGGAGCGGGAGCAGGGCTTCCGGGAGGTGCTGCTTGGGGACAGCCGGGTCAAGGGCATTTACGCCGTCAATGTTTCCACCGATGCTCTGGAAGCCCGTCTGGCGGCGGAGAAGCTGCTGCGGGAGCATCCGGAGATCAACGTGCTGATCGGCTTCAACGAGCCGCTGGCCGTGGGCGTGGCTCAGGCGGTGGACTCCCTGGGGCTGACGGGTCAGGTACACGCCGTGTCCTTCGACAGCAACGTCAACTGCATCGAGCTGTTGCAAACGGGAGCGGTGGCCGCTCTGGTGGTGCAGAATTCCTACGCCATGGGGTATCTGGGCGTAGAAAAGGCGTGGCAGGTTTTGCAGGGGGAAAAATTCGATTCCACGGCGCTCATCGACACCGCGACCACCATCGTCACCAAAGAAAATATGTTTACCATGGAGAGCCAGAAGGCCATGTTTTCTTTCGGTTGATCGGCGTACTTGCAATTTTTACCGTTTCTTAGGGCTTTTTGCACAAAAATACGGTGCGTTTTTTGGAGGCGGCAAAATTTTTTGAGAAAATCCGCGAGGAAAAATGACTGTGAAAAAAATCCGTATCTGATACAATATAGTCACGGTGAAGCCAACCCGGCGAAACCAAAAAATGAATTTTATGGAGGAAAAAAGCAATGAAAAAGGCACTTGCATTGCTGCTCGCGCTTGTCATGGTAGTCGCCATGGCCGCCTGCGGCTCCAAGACCACCACCCCCAGCACTAACGCCGCTACCACCCCCGCTCCCGCAGGGAACGAGACCGAGGCTCAGGTCGGAGCTTCCGAGCTGAAGGTCGGCGTGTTCTACTACACCTTCGCCGACACCTACATTTCCAGCGTCCGCACCGCTCTGGACGCACAGCTGGACAGCCTGGGCGTTACCTACAACAACTTCGACGGCAACAACAACCAGACCACCCAGAACGAGCAGATCCAGACCGCTGTCACCGACGGCTACAACCTGCTGGTCGTCAACATGGTCACCTCCGGCTCCCCCGACGTTGCCAACGAGATCATCTCTCTGGCGAACGGCACCCCCGTTATCTTCTTCAACCGCGCCATCGAGGCTGACGGCGAGGAAGGCACCGTCCTGAACGCCAACACCAACATCTGCTTCATCGGCACCGACGCTCCCGAAGCCGGTCACCTGCAGGGCAAGATGGTCGGCGAGTACCTGCTGGCCAACTGGGATACCGTTGACCTGAACGGCGACGGCAAGATCTCCTACGCTATGTTCAAGGGCGACGAGGCCAACGTTGAGGCCATCTACCGCACCCAGTTCGGTGTTGAGGATGCCGACGCTGTCCTGACCGAGGCCGGCAAGCCCGCTCTGGAGTACTTCGACGCTTCCAACGCCTCCAAGTATCAGGTGGATCTGGGCGGCGCCTGGAGCGCACAGGCTGCTCTGGACTACATGAACACCAACCTCTCCCAGTACAACGAGGCCAACGGCAACATGATCGAGCTGATCATCTGCAACAACGACAACATGGCTGAAGGCGCTATCTCCGCTCTGGAGGCTGCCGGCTACAACACCGGCGCCGAGGGCGCGACCACCATCCCCGTGTTCGGCGTTGACGCTACCGACGCTGCCAAGGAACTGATCGCTGCCGGCAAGATGACCGGTACCGTTAAGCAGGATGCCGAGGGCATGGCCGTCGCCATCGCCTCCGTCGTCAAGGCCGCCGGTGAAGGCACCGCCATGGCTGACGCCATCGCCGCCACCGCCGGCACCAACGCCGAGATGTACTCCATCGCCGACGGCATTGCCAACAAGCTGTTCGTCGCCTACGCTGCCTACACCAAGTAAGTTATAAACCCAAAAAGGGCAGCCGCTGCTGTGTCGGCGGCTGCCCTTCACAGCTAAGCATGCTAGCGAAAAAGGAGGGGAATCCAGGTGGAGCAAACCGTACTGCTCCGGATGACGGATATCACAAAAACCTTTCCCGGCGTCAAAGCGCTGGATCATGTCAGCCTGGAGGTCAAGGCGGGCACCGTACACGCGCTGATGGGCGAGAACGGCGCCGGCAAATCCACGCTGATGAAATGCCTGTTCGGCATTTACAGCAAGGACAGCGGCCATATTTATCTGGAAGGCCGCGAGGTCAATTTCACCAGCTCCAAGGAGGCGCTGAACAACGGTGTCGCCATGGTTCACCAGGAGCTGAATCAGGCGCTCAAGCGGACTGTCATGGACAACCTGTGGCTCGGGCGCTATCCCAAGATCGCGGGCTTTATTGTGGACGAGCACAAGATGCTTCGCGATACCAAAGCGATTTTTGAAGAGCTCGGCATCGACGTCGACCCCCACCGGGTCATGGGCACGATGCCGGTTTCCCAGCGTCAAATGGTGGAGATCGCAAAGGCCGTCTCCTATCACTCGAAAGTCATCGTATTTGATGAACCCACGTCCTCTCTGACCGAGGAAGAGGTTGAGCATCTGTTCAGGATCATCAACATGCTCCGGGATCGCGGCATGGGCATCATCTATATTTCCCATAAAATGGCGGAGATCAAGCGCATCTCTGACGAGATCACCGTCATGCGCGACGGCCAGCTGGTGGCGACCCGTCCGGCGTCCGAGCTGGAGATGAACGACATCATCCGCCTGATGGTCGGCCGTGAGCTTGGCAACCAGTTCCCCCCGAAGACCAACAAGCCCGGCGAGGTCTATCTGGAGGTCGAGCATCTGACGGGACTGTACAACAACCTGCGGGACGTTTCCTTCACCGCACGGCGGGGCGAGATCGTGGGTCTCGCGGGTCTGGACGGCAGCGGCCGGACGGAGACGCTGGAAACCATGTTCGGCGTCGCCACCCGCAAGAGCGGCCGCATTCTGCTGGACGGCAGGGAGTGCAAGAATCTGAATCCCCGGCAGTCCATCAAGAACAACTTTGCCCTGCTCACCGAGGAGCGCCGGGCGACGGGCATTTTCGGAATCCTGGACATCCGGGAAAATTCCGTCATTTCCAGTCTGGACAGGCACAAGCGGGCGGGCTTCGTCCTCAGCGACAAGTCCATGAAGAAGGACACTCAGTGGTCCATCGACGCCATGCACACCAAGACGCCCTCTCAGGAGACGAAGATCCGCAGCCTGTCCGGCGGCAACCAGCAGAAGGTCATCATCGGCCGCTGGCTGCTCACCGAGCCGGACGTGCTGCTGCTTGACGAGCCGACACGCGGCATCGACGTCGGCGCGAAATACGAGATTTACCAGCTGATCCTCGATCTGGCGAACAAAGGCAAGACGGTCATCATGGTTTCGTCCGAAATGCCCGAGCTGCTGGGCGTGTGCGACCGGATTCTCGTCATGTCCGGCGGACGGCTGGCCGGTGAAGTCGATGCAAAGACAGCAACGCAGGAAGACATCATGCGTCTTGCGGCGAAGTATGTATAAGGAGGCAGCGGTATGGCAAATCCAGTCAAACAGCTTCAGAGAAAGAGTGAAGAATACCAAAGACTCGACAAGGCGGATCGCCGCCGGTTCTGGTCGGACGGCATTCTGAATAACGCGCTGTATATTCTGATGGTGATCTTCATCGTCTATACGGCTATCAAGAATAAGAACTTCCTGTCCGCGGGTTCCATCGCGAACATCGTTTCCCTGGTGGCGGCGTCGCTGCCCATGGCGCTGGGCATCGCGGGCTGTATCGTCCTGACCGGTACCGACCTGTCCGGCGGACGTGTGGTCGGCCTGACCGCAGCCGTCGCGGGCGCGCTGCTGCAGGATCGCACCATCTCCCGGAAGCTTTTCTCCAACCTCCCGGCCATTACCCCGGGTTGGATTCTGCTGACGGTTCTCATTGTCGTCGCCATCGGCGCGCTGATCGGTATGGTGAACGGCTTCTTCGTAGCCAAGTTCAGCCTGCACCCCTTCATCGTGACGCTGGCCACCCAGCTCATTACTTACGGCCTGATCCTGATCTTCTTCATGCTCAACGGCAACAACGGCCAGCCCGTTTCCGGCCTGTCTCAGGAGTATAAGAGCGTGGTCTCCGCACCCATGATCCAGTTCACCACCGGCTCCGGTGCGAAGATCTCCATTCCGTGGTACGTGCTGTACGCGGTCATTTTCGTGGCGCTGATGTGGTTCATCTGGAACAAGACCGCCTTCGGCAAGAACATGTTCGCCGTCGGCTCCAACGCTGACGCTGCCAAGGTCTCCGGCGTCAACGTGTTCTGGACGACCGTAATGGTCCACACCCTCGCCGGTGCGATGTATGGCGTTACGGGCTTCATTGAGGGCGCCCGCATCAGCTCCATCACCCAGTCGGCGGGCCTTAACTACGAGTGCGACGCCATCGCGGCCTGCGTCATCGGCGGTGTTTCCTTCGTCGGCGGCACCGGCAAGATCAGCGGCATTGTGCTGGGCGTGTTCGTGCTGCGTATCATCTTCGTTGCACTGTCCATGCTGGGCATCGACCCCTCCATGCAGTACATCATCAAGGGCGGCATCATCCTGGCGGCCTGCTCGCTGGATATGCGGAAATATCTTGCCAAGAAGTAAACCATGTATTATAATAGCGGCAGATGAAGGTCATCTGCCGCTATTGTGGAGAAAAGAGGCAGTATAAATGAAAACGATTCTGGTACTTGGCGGCGCGGGCTACATTGGCAGCCACACCGTGTATGAACTCATTGACAACGGCTACGACGTGGTCGTGGCCGATAATCTGGAAACCGGTTTTCGCAAGGCGGTGCATCCGAAGGCCAGATTCTATCAGGGCGATATCCGCAGTAAGGAATTCTGCGACCATGTGTTTTCCTCCGAGAAGATCGACGCGGTCATCCACTTCGCGGCGAATTCTCAGGTGGGCGAGAGCATGGTCAATCCCCTGAAATACTACGATAACAATCTGGGCGGCACCCGGACGATGCTGCAATCCATGATCGAGCATGGGGTAAAGTACATCGTCTTTTCCTCCACGGCGGCGACCTACGGCGAGCCGGAGCATGTGCCGATTCTGGAGACCGACCCCACCCACCCGACGAACTGCTACGGCGAGACGAAGCTCTCTATGGAGCGGATGTTCTACTGGGCGTCCGTTGCCCACGGCATCCGGTTCGTGGCGCTGCGCTACTTCAACGCCTGCGGCGCGCATATGTCCGGTAAGATCGGCGAGGCGCATGACCCGGAGACCCACCTGATCCCCATTATTTTGCAGGTTCCCAACGGACGGCGGGACCATGTGTCGATTTACGGCGACGACTATCCCACCCGGGACGGCACCTGCGTCCGGGATTACATCCACGTCACTGACCTTGCTTCCGCCCACATTCTGGCGGCGGAGTACCTGATGAACGGCGGGGAAAACAACGTCTTCAATCTGGGCAACGGCGTGGGCTTCACGGTGAAGGAGATCATCGACACGGCGGAAAAGGTCGTGGGCAAGCCCATCAAGTGCGAGATGGCCCCCCGCCGCGCGGGCGACCCGGCGCAGCTGGTGGCGTCCAGCGAAAAGGCGAAGACCGTGCTTGGCTGGAAGCCGAAATATGACGATATTGAGACCATCATTGGTTCCGCATGGAACTGGCACAAGGAGCATCCCCATGGCTATGACGACTGAAACTGTTTGGGCGGCGCTGGATGCGCTGCTGGATTACGCGAAAAACTGCGGCCTTCTCCACCCGCTGGACGAGACGTTCGCACGGAATACCCTTCTTTCTGAACTGCGGTTGGAGAGTTACGAAAAGCAGGAGCAGCGCTTTGATTTCCCGGAGTGCCTGAATCTGCTGTGCGATTACGCCGCCCAGCAGGGGATGATCGCGGATACCATCGCCGAACGCGACCTGTTCGACACGAAGCTCATGGGCTTCCTGACGCCCCGCCCGTCGGAGGTGGTGCGGGAGTTCCGGTCGCGGTATACCCAGTCCCCCAAAGCGGCGACGGACTACTTCTACACCCTCAGTCAGGACTGCAACTACATCCGCCGCGACCGCATTGCGAAAGACGAGCGCTGGACGGCGGATACGAAATACGGGAAGCTGGAGATCTCCATCAACCTGTCCAAGCCCGAGAAGGACCCCCGGGACATTGCGGCGGCGAAGCTGAAAAAGGCCTCCGGTTACCCCAAGTGCCTGCTCTGCCCCGAAAACGTGGGCTACGCGGGAACCATTTCCCACCCGGCGCGGCAGAATCTGCGGGTCATGCCGGTAATGGTGAACGGCCAGCTCTGGGGCTTCCAGTATTCGCCCTACGTTTATTATAATGAGCACTGCATCGTCATGAACGCCCGGCACACGCCCATGGTCATTGACCGGGGAGTGTTCGATAAGCTGTTCTCCTTTGTGGAGCAGTTCCCCCACTATTTCCTTGGGTCGAACGCCGACCTGCCCATTGTGGGCGGCAGCATATTGTCCCACGAACATTTTCAGGGCGGCCACCACACCTTCCCCATGGAAAAGGCGGAGAAGGAGTTTGGCTTCGAGGTTCCCGGCTTTGACGACGTGGACTGCTGCGTGGTGAGATACCCGATGACGGTGCTTCGCCTGAATTCTCAGAACAAAGACCACCTCTGTGATCTGGCGGGCAAGATCCTTGCCAAGTGGCGCACCTACAGCGACCCGGCGGCGACGGTTTTCGCGGAGACCGACGGCGAGCCCCACAATACCATCACCCCCATCGCCCGTATGCGGGAGGGGCGGTATGAGCTGGATCTGGTCCTGCGGAACAACCTGACGACGAAGGAGCATCCCATGGGGCTGTACCACCCCCACGAGGAACTCCATCACATCAAGAAAGAGAACATCGGCCTGATCGAGGTCATGGGTCTTGCCGTTCTTCCCGGCAGACTGAAAAAGGAAATGGCCGATCTGCGCGAAGCCCTGCTGAATGGGGAAAACCTGCACGAAAGCGAGGAGCTTTCCAAGCACGCCGATTGGGCGGATGCGTTCATGGCGCGTCATCCGGAATTCAATGCCGAAAACGCCGAGGCGATCATTCAGTATGAGATCGGTCAGGTGTTTGCCCGGGTTCTGGAGTGCGCGGGCGTTTACAAGTGTACCGAATCGGGCAGAGCTGCCCTGAAACGATTTTTGACGGAGGTTCAAAATGGCTGACACCTATCATTTTTCCGCCCCCGGCCGCACGGAGATCGGCGGCAACCACACGGACCATCAGCACGGCTGCGTGCTGGCGGCAGCAGTTGACATGGAGACCACGGCGGAGGTCACCCTGACCGGCACGAACATCATCCGCGTGGATTCCGAGGGCTACAAGCCCGTGGAGATCGACCTGAACGATCTGGATGCCAGAGAGTCCGAGAAGAACACCACGGCGGCACTCATTCGGGGCGTGGCGGCGGCGTTTGCCCGGCGGGGCTATAAGCTGGGCGGCTTTGAGGCCAAGGTCAGGTCTACCGTCCTGCCCGGCTCCGGCCTGTCCAGCTCCGCGGCCTTTGAGGTGCTGATCGGCCGTATCCTGAACGGCCTGTTTGCGGGCGGCGCGGTTTCCGCCATTGAAATTGCCCAGATCGGCCAGTACGCCGAAAACGTCTACTACGGCAAGCCCTCCGGCCTGATGGATCAGATGGCTTCCAGCGTGGGCGGGCTGGTGTACATCGATTTTGCCGACCCGAAAAACCCCATTGTGGAAAAGGTAGACTACGATTTCGCCCACAGCGGCTATACCCTCTGCACCATCGATTCCGGTGCGGATCATGCCGACCTGACGGACGAGTACGCGGCCATGCCCGTGGAAATGAAGGCGGTGGCGGCGTTCTTCGGTAAGGAAGTCCTCCACGATGTGGACGAGGCGGCGTTCTACAGGCACATCGCTGAAGTCCGCAAGGTCACCGGCGACCGGGCAGTGCTCAGAGCTATCCACTTCTTCAACGAGAACCGCCGGGTGAAGTCCCAGGTGCGCGCGCTGAAGGACGGCGACTTTGACGCGTTCCTGCACCTCGTCAACGCTTCCGGCATGGCGTCATGGACGCTGCTGCAGAACGTGACCCCGGCGGGCTACATCCAGAAGCAGGATATGGCGTTCACCATCGCACTGTGCCAGCAGCTGCTGGAGGGCGAGGGTGCTGTCCGTATCCACGGCGGCGGCTTTGCCGGTACGGCGCTGGCGTTTGTCCCCAATGACAGGTTTGCACGCTTCAAGACCTGCGTCGAGCATGTTCTGGGAGAGGGCCACTGCCACAAGCTGACAATTCAATGAGTGCGCAAAAAATCGGATATTCCGGCGGGGAAGCGGCGGCGCTTCCCCGCCGCTTTCTGCCATGGAAGGTCGATTTCAAGCAAAAAATTTTTTACATTTTTGTGAATAATTTCCCAAAAAGCACATTTTCTCCACAATTTTAAGGAAAATAGCAAAAATCCCCCCCTGGGGGATGAAAAAAACACGTGAAATGTGTCAAATTGCACGATTGACAACTGCACGCTAAATGAGTACAATACTATCGATACACTATGACCTATCGTAGGGTACGCACAGGCTTTTCAAAGAATCGAATGATTAGGAGGAAATCACTTTGAAGGATTGGGCTTATTTGACAACTGTTGAGGAGATGGAGCAAGCTACCAACTCTCTGCTGGAAAACGGCAGTAAGGTTGGCGCTGACTCCTGGCAGCAGCGGGTCAAGAACCAGACCCCCCATTGCGGCTTCGGCGAATCCGGCACTTGCTGCCGTATCTGCTCCATGGGCCCGTGCCGCATCACCAAGAAGGCCCCCCGGGGCATCTGCGGCTGCGACGTACATGGTATCGTCGGCCGTAACTATCTGCGGTTCACCGCCGGCGGCTCTGCTACGCACTCCGACCATGGCCGCGAGATCATGCACACCCTGTACCAGACCAAGGAAGGCGGCAACTATCAGGTCAAGGACCCTGAGAAGCTGATCCGCATCGCCAAGGAGTGGGGCGTAGAGACCGAAGGTAAGGACATCTACGATCTGGCCCATGAAATGGCCGAGATCGGCCTGCTGGAGTACGGCAAGCCCTTCGGCGTACAGCGCTTCCTGAAGCGCGCCCCCGAGTACACCCAGAAGCTGTGGCATGAAGCCGGTATCGAACCCCGCGCCATCGACCGGGAAGTCTCCACCGCGCTGCACATGACCCACATGGGCTGCTCTTCTCTGCCCGAAGCTCTGATCCGTCAGGCTCTGCGCGCCGGTCTGTCCGACGGCTGGGGCGGCTCCATGATGGGCACCGAGTTCTCCGACGTTATGTTCGGCACTCCCAAGCCCATTGACACCACCGCCAACATCGGCGTCATGGAGAAGGACAATGTCAACATCGTTGTTCACGGACATGATCCCAGCCTGTCCGAAATGGTCGTTTACTATGCCAACGACCCCGAGATGATCGCTTATGCCAAGTCCGTGGGCGCCAAGGGCATCACCGTTTCCGGCGTGTGCTGCACCTCCAACGAGGTCACCATGCGTCACGGCATCCCCATGGCCGGTAACTTCCTGAATCAGGAGAACGTGGTTCTGACCGGCGCCTGCGAGGCCATTGTCGTGGACGTGCAGTGCATCTTCCCCGCTCTGGGCCCCCTGAGCAAGTGCTTCCATACCAAGTTCATCACCACCTCTCCCATCGCCCGGATGCCCGACTCCGAGTTCATCCAGTTCCATGCCGAGACCGCCGGTGAGAACGCCAAGGCCATTGTCAAGATGGCGATCGACAACTTCAAGAACCGCAAGCCTGAGCTGGTCAACATCCCCAGCATGAAGCAGAATGCCCGTGTCGGCTACTCTGTGGAGGCCATCAAGAAGGTTCTCGACGGCGTCGCCAACTCTCAGGTGGACGAGTTCGGCACTACCAAGCCTCTGATCGAGTGTGTGCATTCCGGCGTTCTGCGCGGCGCTGTGGCCATGGTCGGCTGCAACAACCCCAAGGTTCGTCCCGACACCGCTCACATTGAGCTGATGAAGAAGCTGCTGGAAAACGACATCATCCTGATCGTCTCCGGCTGCTCCGCCCAGGCTGCCGCCAAGGCCGGTCTGATGGATCCCGAAAAGGCCAAGGACTACTGCGGCGCAGGTCTGAAGCGCGTGTGCGAGCTGGCCGGTATCCCGCCTGTCCTGCACATGGGCTCCTGCGTGGATATTTCCCGTATGATGATCCTGGCCTCCGATATCGCCAAGGACTGGGGCATCAACATTTCTCAGGTTCCCGTCGTGGGCTGCGCTCCCGAATGGATGTCCGAGAAGGCCGTCTCCATCGGTAACTACGTCGTGGCGACCGGCATCGAGACCTTCCTGGGCGTTGACCCCTACACCAAGGGTTCCGAGGAAGTTACCGCGCTGCTTCAGGGCGAGCACGGCGTCAAGGACTGGGTCGAGGCCAAGTTCGTCGTGGAAACCGACATTGAGAAGCTGGGCGACAAGATGATCGAGTGCATCGAGGCCAAGCGCGCCGCACTGGGCATCTAAGGAGCCTGCGTCACCCGAACAAAAAGCGATTTGAATTCGGGATAACTTTTACTTACGAGGTCTTTTTCCAATGAAACTAGCGATTACCGGCAAGGGCGGCGTGGGAAAGACCACGCTGGCCTCCACGCTGGCGCGGCTCTACGCCGACGAGGGACGTACCGTTCTGGCCGCCGACGTGGACCCTGACGCCAATCTGGGACTGGCTCTCGGACTGAGTCAGGAGGAAGTGGACGCCATCGTCCCCATCTCCAAAATGCGCACTCTGGTGGAGGAGCGCACCGGCGCCAATGCCGCCAATAAGTTCTTCAAGCTGAACCCTTATGTGGCGGACATTCCGGACACCTTCTCCAAAGAGATCAACGGCGTCAAGCTGCTGGTCATGGGTACCGTGGATGTGGGCGGCAGCGGCTGCGTCTGCCCCGAGCACGTGATGCTGAAGGCCATCCTCTCTGCGCTGACCTATCGGAAGAACGATGTGGTCATCATGGATATGGAAGCGGGTCTGGAGCACTTAGGACGGGGAACGGCAGCCAACATGGATCAGTTCATCGTGGTGATCGAGCCCGGCGCGAGATCGGTGCAGACCTACCACAACGTCAAGCGTCTGGCAAAGGACTTGGGCATTACCCGCGTTCGGGTGGTGGCAAACAAGATCCGGGACGACGGCGACGAGGAATTCATCCGCTCCGCCATTCCGGCGGAAGACCTGCTGGGCTTCATCCACTACAACCCTGACATCATAGACGCCGACCGGCAGGGGAAATCCCCCTATGATTTCAGTCCCGCGGCAATCGAAGAAATTCGGAAAATCAAAGCGATATTGGATCGTGATGAATCTTAAATTAGGAGGAAATACCGTGACACTTTTTGAAAGAGTTTTTGGCGGCAACGACTACAACTACGCCCGTACTGTAGCCGCCATTGATGAGGCCATCGCTGCTTACGGCGAAAGCGAGCCTGTATCTTTCCCCGGCACCGCTTACAGCCTGCCCTGTTACTACGGCGTCACCGGCGTGAAGATCACCACTCTGGGTGAGATGAAGGCCGCCATGGACACCATCAAGTCCAAGATGACCCGCAACAACCGCCTCCACGACGCCTTTGAAAGCGGCATTGCATCCGCTCTGTGCGCCGAGTTTTTGGAAGCGCTGAAGTACCTGCATGGCGCGGAGCCTTATGCTGAGCCGGAAATGGGCCACCTGACCGACGCCTTCGTCCGTAATCTGGGCGTGCCGCTGGTCACCGGCGACATCCCCGGCGTTGCCGTTATCATCGGCGGCGCGGAAGACCCCGCCGAGACTGTGGCTCTGGCCAAGTCCTATCAGGCGCAGGGTATTCTGGTCACCCTCACCGGCGACTCCATCAAGCACTGCTTCGACGCCGGCATGAAGCTGGGCGAGAACGTCCGCGTGGTGCCTCTGGGCTACGAAATGCAGTCCGTTATCCACGTTGTCTCCGTGGCCGTCCGTGCCGCGCTGATCTTCGGCAACGTGACCCCCGGCGACTTCGCCTCTCTGGCCAAGTACACCATGGACCGCGTCAAGGCGTTTGTCAACGCTTACAAGCCCCTGTCCGATGAGATCGTCTCCTACGGCGCCGGCGCTATCTGCCTTGGCTTCCCCGTTATCTCCAACGAGACTGAGAACATGTTCCGTGTTCCCAAGTCCCTGATCCAGCAGCTGGATACTTCCAAGTGGAACGCCACCTCTCTGGAGGCTCGCGACATCAAGCTGAAGATCACCAACATCGACATCCCCGTGGCCTTCGCCACCGCTTTCGAGGGCGAGATCATCCGCCGTGGCGACATGCAGGTGGAAGTGGACGGCTCCCGTGTGGACTGCTTCGAGCTGGTGCAGACCCGGGACGCTTCCGAGGTGGAGGATCACAAGATCGTTGTGGACGGTCCCGAGATCGACGAGATCCCCGTCGGCTCCAAGATCTCCCTGAGCTACACCGTGGAAGTCGCCGGCAAGGCCATGCAGCCCGACTTCGAGTCCGTCATGGAGCGTAAGATGCACTCCTGGATCAACTGCATCGAGGGCGTTATGCACACCGGCCAGCGCGACATGATCCGTATCCGTATTTCCAAGGCCGACTTTGAGGCCGGCTTCAAGTTCAAGCATCTGGGCGAAGTGCTGTACGCCAAGGTCAAGAGCGAGTTCGAGGCTGTCGTGGACAAGTGCCAGGTCACCATCGTGGTCAATCCCGAGAAGAACGCCGCTCTCCGCGCCGCTGCCAACGAAGTGTTTGACAAGCGTGACGCCCGTCTGGCCTCCATGACCGACGAGTCCGTGGATCAGTACTACACCTGCATCATGTGTCAGGCCTTCTCCCCCAGCCACGTGTGCATCGTCACTCCCGAGCGTCTGGGTCTGTGCGGCGCCGTTTCCTGGCTGGACGCCAAGGCCACCAAGGAGCTTGACCCTGCCGGTCCCTGCCAGCCCATCCTCAAGGAAGGCTGCACCGACGAGAAGCTGGGCCGCTACGCCAGCGTGGACGAGGCCGTCAACAAGTACAGCCATGGCGCTCTGGAGCATGTCACCCTGTACTCCCTGTTCCAGGACCCCATGACCTCCTGCGGCTGCTTCGAGTGTATCTGCGGCGTCGAGCCTGTTTCCATGGGCGTCGTCATCACCTGCCGTGAGCACGCGGGCATGACGCCTCTGGGCATGACCTTCTCCGAGATGGCCTCCATGACCGGCGGCGGCGTGCAGACCCCCGGCTTCATGGGTCATGGCAAGCACTTCATTGCTTCCCACAAGTTCATCGCTGCCGAAGGCGGCCCCGGCCGTATCGTCTGGCTGCCCAAGATCCTGAAGGATCAGATGCGTGAGCGTCTGGACAAGACCGCTCTGGAAATGTACGGCGTAGAGAACTTCACCGACATGATCGCCGATGAGACCATCTGCACCGAGGACCCCGAGCAGCTGCTGAACTTCCTGTCCGAGGTGGGTCACCCCGTCCTCAGCATGGAACCCTTCGATATGTAATCTTCCTGAAAATGAGGGAGCGGTTTTACCGCTCCCTCGTTTTGCATGTGGATGGGCGCCCGGAGAGGGCGCCCGTTCTCTGTTTAGCAGCCGCAGCCGCAGCCGTTGTTATTGTTGTTCTCGCAGCCGTTCCAGCCGCCGCAGTTGCACAGCAGGAGGATCAGAATGACGATCCACCACCAGTTGTTGTTCAGGCAGCCGCACAGACCGTTGTTGTTGCACATAGAAGTTACCTCCGATATCGAATTTTGAGCTTTGCCGCTCATTCCATGGTATTCCGGCGGCGAAAAAATGTGCAGTGGGCAGGCGGGACACGAAAAATATCCCGCAGGGCACGGCCGCTGGAGCTCCATATGTGAAAAAATCCCCGGCAGCGGTAAGCCTGCCGGGGACGGTTATTATTTAGGGTACGGCTCTTTCCTGCCGGTTCGCCCCAGCAGATAGTCGATGCTGACGTGGTAGTAGTCTGCCAAGGTGTGAAGCACCTCCGTGGGGATGTCCCGTTTGCCGGTCTCATAGTTGGAGTAGCAAGCCTGCGTGCAGTGAAGCAGCCGCGCGATGTCCTCCTGCTTGAGATCGTGATCCTCCCGCAGATTCCGAATGCGTTCATACATGGCCTACACCTCCCTGATAAACCAAGTATATACAAAACGAAATGTAATATGGGACTGCACAACAAAATGTTATATACCGGCCGGGAAACAGCACAAACCGGTGAAGAAATCCGGCATAATCATCCCCCGCGGACATAGGTTGTACTACGAATCGTTTGGAGGGATGACTATGAAGCGGATGATATGTGTCGCGGCGCTTGTGCTGGCGCTGTGCCAGATTGCGCTGCCGGCGTCGGCGGTGGAGCTGGATGTGGCGGGGAAAAGCGCGGTGCTGATGGACGTTGCCACCGGAACCATTCTGTATGAGTCCAATTCCCATGAGCGCCTTGCCCCCGCCAGCGTGACCAAGGTCATGACCATGCTGCTGATTATGGAAGCGGTGGATTCCGGGAAGATCGCCCTGACGGATACGGTGACGGCCTCCGAGACCGCCGCCGCCAAGGGGGGCAGTCAGATCTATCTGAAGGCGGGGGAGACCATGCCCGTTTCCGACATGCTCAAGTCCATCGCGGTGTCCTCGGCCAACGACTGCGCCTGCGCCATGGCGGAGCATATCGCGGGAAGCGAAAGCGCCTTCGTCGCCATGATGAACCAGCGGGCGCAGGAGCTGGGGATGAACGACACCAGCTTCGTCAACTGCACCGGTCTGGACGACGGGGCGGACGCCGTGAACCACCGGACTTCCGCCTATGACATCGCCCTCATGTCCCGGCAGCTGCTGAAATACCATCCCCTCATCAAAAACTACACGACCATCTGGATGGACACCGTGCGGGGCGGCACCTTCGGCCTGTCCAACACCAACAAGCTCATCCGCTTCTACTCCGGCGCCACGGGACTGAAAACCGGCTTTACCTCCGGGGCGGGGTACTGCCTGTCGGCGTCGGCGATGCGGGACGGCATGGAGCTGATCGCCGTGGTCATGGGGGCGGAGACAAGCCAGTCCCGGAACGCCGCCTGCAAGTCCCTGCTGGACTACGGCTTCGCCAATTTCGCGGTGGTCAGCCCGGATTTGAGCGACTGTGACAACCAGATCCCGGTGCGGCTGGGGAAAGACGCCGGGGTCAGCGCGGTGCCGGAGGCGGACATGGCGCTGCTCATCGACAAGGCGCAGAAAAGCGGCGTTACCAGCGAGGTGACGCTGGAACCGACCGTCACGGCTCCCGTCAGCCGGGGTCAGCGTCTGGGGACGCTCACGGTAAAGTCCGGCGATCTGGTGCTGAAAGAGGTTCCGCTGGTAGCGGCGCAGGAAGTGGAGCGCCTGTCCTATGGCGAGATTTACCGGATGGTGCTGATGCGGGCGGCCATGGCAAAGACGAACGCCGAATAAATTGCGGAAAATTTCCGAAAAAATGTAAAAAACCTATTTACTTTTCCGCTCCTTTCGTGTATATTTGTCTGCGAACAGAGTAGGAGACCTCGCGTTAAGTGCCATCGGGACGGGGAGTTTGCCCGGCGGACGAAGGAATGTTCCACGATGGGGTCACCGCACCCGCTGTTGCATATGGGATAACCTCCTTTATGTAGCAACGATACTCGGTCGGGCGAATGGTCGCGGCTTTAAGCGTTGCCCTTCCCCACGGGTTATATGTGTCTGCAATCTATCTCCCCTTTCGGCGAAAAGCCGCAAGGGGAGTTTTTGCATACACGATTCCGTAGGGTCAATGCGGATGCGAAGACCGTCGCTACATGAAAAGGAGGACTTTTTATGTCCAGATCACAAAAGAGCAATACCCTGTATTCCCATCCGTTTTCCAAAGCCTACTGGCGTGACGCTGCCGCCGAGCTGAAGGACACCCATATGCTGGTGTTCGCGGCGCTCATGATCGCCCTGCGTCTGGTTATGAAGCAGCTGGCCATTCCCATCACGCCCTTCCTGAAGATCAACACCGCGTTTTTCATCAATGCCCTGGGTGCCATGGTCTTTGGCCCCGTAATGGCCATGCTGGCTGCCGGCATCACGGACGTGCTGGGCTACGTCATCCGGCCGGAGGGTATCTATTTCCTGCCCTTTATCCTGACGGAGATCGGCGGCTCTCTGGTTTTCGCCCTGTTCCTGTACCGGGCAAAGGTCACCACCACCCGGGTCATGCTCAGCCGGTTTACCGTCAGTCTGGTCATCAATGTGCTGCTCCAGACCCCTATCATGATGTGGTACTATGCCCTTTACATGGACGGAAAGCAGTACACCCTCGCCATGGTCGTCCCCGGCATGATCAAGAACATTTTCATGTTCCCCATTGAGTCCGTACTGCTGGCGCTGTTTCTGGGCGTGATGCTGCCCATCACCAACCGCCTCGGCCTGACCTACAGCGTGGGTCACTCCAAGGAAGCCCTGAAATTCAATAAGAAGCAGATCGTAACACTGGCGGTGCTGTTCGCGCTGGGCTGCGGCTGCGTGGCGGGATATCTGGGCTACTACTATGAAAACAACTCCCTGACGAAGAACTACTCCGCTGAGGAAGTGGTGGAGAAGAATCAGGAGATGTACGATATCATCTCCGGGCGGACGCGGGAGAACAAGCCCTGCGTGGCCATCATCGAGTACGCGAAGAAGCCCTTCCTGAGCAAAGAAGTGACCTACACCGTGGCCTACTACGCCATCACCCCCGCCGACGGCTCCGCCGCGGAGAACTTTGACCAGACACAGTTGTGGAGCCTGAAAAAGACCCCGGCGGCCAAAAACGAGAATCTGACCCGCCTGGGTACAGCCGAGATCGTCTGCAACGACAGCAGCGGCGAGGTGCTGCAATACACCTATACCCCGGGCGCATGACCCCCAAGATACCCCCAAAGGACACGCGAAAGCGTGTCCTTTTTTTGCATCTGCGGCACGAAACCTCCATGTGCTGCAGGAAAGCTGTCAAACTGCATATTCCCAAGCGGCTTTTTTTGGAATTCTGCATAAAAATTGCAAAAAGGTTTGCATTTTGTGAAAGAGCGTGTTATACTGTGTAAACGACACAAAATAGGATTCAAAAATGCAACATTAAAATTGAAAATGGCACACGCAAAGAACTGAAAGGGGTAATGGAAGTATGTCTCACAAGTATGTATATCTATTCACCGAAGGAAACGGTGGAATGCGGGAACTCCTGGGCGGAAAAGGCGCTAATTTGGCCGAAATGACCAACATTGGACTGCCGGTCCCCCAGGGGTTTACTATTTCCACGGAAGCCTGTACCAAATATTATGAAGACGGCCGTCAGATCAACGACGATATCAAGGCCGAAATCATGTCCTACGTGGACAAGCTGGAGGAGATCACCGGCAAGAAGTTCGGCGATCACGAGAACCCGCTGCTGGTTTCCGTCCGTTCCGGCGCCCGTGCGTCCATGCCCGGCATGATGGATACCATCCTGAACCTGGGCCTGAACGAGGACGTGGTGAACGTCATGGCCGCCAAGTCCGGCAACCCCCGCTGGGCGTGGGACTGCTACCGCCGGTTCATCCAGATGTACTCCGACGTGGTCATGGAAGTGGGCAAGAAGTATTTTGAAGCCCTCATCGACCAGATGAAGGAGCGCAAGGGCGTGACCCAGGACGTGGAGCTGGATGCGAACGACCTGAAGGAGCTGGCTTCCCAGTTCAAGGCCGAGTATAAGAGCAAGCTGGGCGTGGATTTCCCCACCGACCCCAAGGAGCAGCTGATGGGCGCCATCAAGGCCGTGTTCCGCTCCTGGGACAACCCCCGCGCCAACATTTACCGTCGTGAGAACGACATTCCCTATTCCTGGGGCACTGCTGTCAACGTCCAGTCTATGGCCTTCGGCAACATGGGTGACGACTGCGGCACCGGCGTTGCTTTCACCCGCAACCCGGCCACCGGCGAGAAGAAGCTGTTCGGCGAATTCCTGACCAACGCCCAGGGCGAAGACGTGGTGGCGGGCGTCCGTACCCCCATGCCCATCTCCGAAATGGCGGAGAAGTTCCCCGAGGCGTTCGCCCAGTTCACCAAGGTCTGCCAGATTCTGGAAAGCCACTACCACGACATGCAGGACATGGAGTTCACCGTGGAAGCCGGCAAGCTGTATATGCTCCAGACCCGTAACGGTAAGCGTACCGCCCCCGCCGCGCTGAAGATCGCCTGCGATCTGGTGGACGAGGGCATGATCGACGAGAAGCAGGCCGTTGCCATGATCGAGCCGAGAACGCTGGACACCCTGCTCCATCCCCAGTTCGACGCCAAGGCACTGAAGGCCGCGCAGCCCGTTGGCCGCGCGCTGGCTGCGTCTCCCGGAGCTGCCTGCGGTAAGATCGTCTTCACCGCTGAGGACGCCAAGGCCTGGGCTGACAGAGGCGAAAAGGTGGTTCTGGTTCGTCTGGAGACCTCCCCCGAGGACATCGAGGGCATGATGTCTGCACAGGGCATCCTCACCGTCCGGGGCGGTATGACCTCTCACGCTGCCGTCGTTGCCCGCGGCATGGGCCGTTGCTGCGTCTCCGGCTGCACCGAGATCAAGATGGACGAGGAAAACAAGAAGTTCGTTCTGGCGGGCAAGACCTACCGCGAAGGCGACTGGCTGAGTCTGGACGGCTCCACCGGCTGCATCTATGACGGCATCATCGAGACCCGTGACGCGGAGATCGCCGGTGAGTTCAGCCGCATCATGGGCTGGGCTGACAAGTACCGCCGTCTGCATGTCCGCACCAACGCCGACACCCCCCGTGACGCCATCCGGGCAAGAGAGCTGGGCGCCGAGGGCATCGGCCTGTGCCGTACCGAGCACATGTTCTTCGAGGAAGGCCGTATCGCCTCCTTCCGGGAAATGATCTGCTCCGACACCGTTGAGGAGCGGGAGGCCGCTCTGGCCAAGATCCTGCCCATGCAGCAGGCCGACTTCGAGGCGCTGTATGAGGCCATGGAGTCCTACCCCGTGACCATCCGGTTCCTGGATCCCCCCCTCCACGAGTTCGTCCCCAACACCGAGGAAGAGATCGCCGAGCTGGCCAAGACGCAGGGCAAGACCGCTCAGCAGATCAAGGATATCATTGCTTCCCTGCACGAGTTCAACCCCATGATGGGTCACCGCGGCTGCCGTCTGGCGGTCACCTACCCCGAAATCGCCGCCATGCAGACCAAGGCCGTCATCCGCGCGGCGCTGGCAGTGAAGGGTCGTCACCCCGACTGGACGCTGGTGCCTGAAATCATGATCCCCCTGACCGGCGACGCCAAGGAGCTGAAGTTCGTCAAGGACGTGGTGGTCAAGGCGGCGGACGCCGAGATCGCCGCAGCCGGTGCCCAGCTGCACTATGAGGTCGGCACCATGATCGAGATCCCCCGCGCCTGCCTGACTGCCGACGAGATCGCCAAGGAAGCGGAGTTCTTCTGCTTCGGCACCAACGACCTGACCCAGCTGACCTACGGCTTCAGCCGTGACGACGCGGGCAAGTTCCTGGCTGCCTACTACGACGCCAAGATCTTCGAGAACGACCCCTTCGCCAAGCTGGATCAGACCGGCGTCGGTGCCCTGATGCAGATGGCTGTGGAGAAGGGCAAGAAGGTTCGTCCGGAGCTGCACTGCGGCATCTGCGGCGAGCACGGCGGCGACCCCATGAGCGTGGAGTTCTGCCACCGGATCGGTCTGGACTATGTTTCCTGCAGCCCCTTCCGTGTGCCCATCGCCCGTCTCGCCGCCGCACAGGCCGCGATCCGCGAGGGCCGGTAATCCGGTTTTGCTTCTCTGACCGCAAATAGATTTCAAAGGCCGCATTCCCCGTCAGGGGAATGCGGCCAGTTCTTTTGGGAAAATGCCGGAATCACACGGATTTCCCGGCCTGATAGGCTTTTTCGAGCGCGGGATGTCCGGCAATATCGCCGACGCCGTTGACGCCGCCCGCAAAGATCGTGTCCACCAGCTCACAGCGGGGGAAGCAGTCCACCCAGCCCTGCACGGCCGTCCGGGTGCCATCCACTGTTTCCGGCTCATCCTCCGCCGCCGTCGCCAGCAGGTAGGCTTTGGTGAAGGCATAGTCCGTGCCATACAGCGGGTTGGCGCGATCCAGCATGGTCTTGAGCTGGCCGCTGACGCTGTAATAATACACCGGCGTGGCGAACACAAGCACGTCGGCGTCGTGCATTTTTGCGGTTACCTCCACGGCATCGTCCCTGATGACGCAGTGCCCCAGCTTCTGGCAGGCGAGACAGCCCCGGCAGAAGCCGTAGTTCTTTTCCCGGAGATGTACGGTTTCCACCAGATTCCCGGCTTCCAGTGCGCCCTTGGCGAAGGCCGCGGCCAGCGTCTCCGAATTGCCGCCCTTGCGTGGGCTGGAGGACAGGATCAGTACCTTTTTATTCATTACAAAACACTCCTTTTTTGATTTGCATAAATTTGCGTTGTTCAAATCCCCGTTCGGTGCTACAATAATCTGACAACGGTCGAAGGTGGGAAAATCATGACGTTTTACGAAAAAATGCGGCTCGTCTGCCTGCGCATCCCCAGAGGGAAAGTCGCGACCTACGGGCAGATCGCCATGCTCTGCGGCAAGCCCGGAAATTCCAGACAGGTGGGCTACGGACTGCGGGAGAATCTGGCCGGGGAGGATATCCCCGCCTTCCGGGTGGTCAACGGCAGGGGTGAGCTGAGCGGGGCGCAGCACTTTGTCATTTCCGATTTGCAGCGCACGCTTCTGGCGGAGGACGGCGTTCCCACATACTGGAACGGTCACTGCTGGTGCGTGGATTTGAAAAAATACGGCTGGGAAACGTCCCAGGCCGACGCGGCGGCCTTTGAAAAAGCGTTTGCGACCCCGGAAGATCATTTGGATTTGGGCTTGTAGTCCTTCATTTCCGGGATCGCCCCACCGGACACCGCCCACAGGTACAGGCTTGCCACGCTGCAATAAGGGCTGAAACGGCGGCGGTATTTTTCAAACAGCGCCCGGTCGATTTCCCGATGGTGATAGACCATCCGCAAGCCCCGCTGAATGGCAAGGTCGTCGTAGCTGAAAATATCGGGGCGCTGCATACAGAACAGGAGAATCATCTCCGCCGTCCACACGCCGATCCCTTTCAGCGCCCGCAGAGCTTCGATGGCGTCGGCGTCGGACATCCGCTCCACGGCGGCAAGATCGAAAGCGCCGGTGTGGACTTTTTCGGCAAAATCCGTGATGTACTCCGCCTTGCGGAAGGTCATGCCCAGGGCTTGCAGCCTGGGAACGCCCGCCGAAAGAATGGTCTCGGCGTTCACTTTCACCAGCGCGTCCTGCATCCGCTGCCAGATGGTCGCCTGCGCCTTCGTGGAGATCTGCTGGCCGATGATGTGGTGAATGACGGAAGAAAAAAGGTCGGTATCTACGGCGCGGTCGATGTGGCCGATTTGGTCAATGACCGCGCAGAGCCGCTTGTCCTTCCGGCGCAGATAGGAAACTTCCGTTTTCCCATATGCAAAGTACATGTTTCTCACTTCCTTAAATATCATGATACCGCAGATTGTGGGGAAAAGCTATCAAAAATTTTTTGACGGCTGCAACATTTTCCTTTGCCCGGCTGTATACAGGATAGAACGGCGGAAATGCCGGGAAAAAGAAAGGAATGTTTTGATTATGGAAAAGTTTATTGCTGTTATTTTAAGTTTGGTAATGGCGCTGGCTATTGTGGGATGCAGCGGAAACGCAAATGCTCCCGCGTCCACCACCCACAAGGACAATGCATCTTTCACAGCGGACGGTACGGTCATTCCCGGAAGCGACCCCAAAACTTGGGGGCCTGCGGATGAAAGCGAAAACGTACAGATTCCCAACCCCTGGCAGGAATGCACCAGCCTGGAAGAAGCGGGCAAGCTTGCCGGTTTCTCCTTCACCGCGCCTGAGTCGGTGGACGGTTACACGGAGCGGTACATCGCGGCCATTGAAAACGAAATCGCCCAGGTGATCTTCAGCAACGGCGACGATTCCGAACTGTATTTCCGCAAGGGCGTGGGCGGCGACGACATCAGCGGCGACTACAACACCTACGATGTTACCGAGAAGCAGACCATCGACGGGCACACTGTCCTGTGCAAGGGCAACGACGGCCTGATCTACACCGCGACATGGACGGACGGCACCTATTCCTACGCCGTAATGTGCAACGCCGGTATGAGCGCCGAGCAGCTGAGCGTCTGGGTAGAAGCTCTGGCCTGAAAAACAGCAGAAGGAAGGAACCTTTGGAATGGAAGCAATAGCAATTCCCATGCCCCTGTGGTGGCGGCTTCTGGGGCGGCTGTACGCGTTTGCTCTGCGCCTGATTCCGCAGGAAAAGCAGCAGACGAAGGCGGATGACCGGGCGGGGCAGATGGCGGCGGATGCTCTGGATACCTACGGAAACGCCATTCTGCGCTGCGCCTACAGCTATCTCCACAACATGGCGGACGCGGAGGAAGTTTTGCAGGACACGCTTCTGAAGCTTCTGACCGCCGCCCCCAACTTTGAAAGCGAGGAGCACAAAAAGGCGTGGCTCCTGCGGGTGGCGGCGAACCTGAGCAAGAACCGCATCGAGTACAACGCCCTCCGAACCTCCGACGAGCTGAGTGACGAGCTGGCAGAGGAAGGGCGGGAAGACCTGTCCTTCGTCTGGGACGCGGTGAAGGAATTGCCGGTGCAGTTCCGGGAGGTGATCCACCTGCACTATTACGAGGGCTATTCCACGGAGGAAATCGCAAAGATTCTGGGGCGGAATCCGTCCACTGTCCGTTCTGACCTTCGCCGGGGCAGGGAAAAGCTGAAAACCATTTTGCAGGAGGGCTATGACTTTGAAGTATGAGCAGATCATGGATAAAATCGAAGTGACGCCGGAAATGCGGCAGCGAGTCCTCCGCAATGTGGAAGCAGAACAGGCAAAGCAGAAGAAGCGTCAGCTGACCCGGCGGCTGGTTACATTGGCGGCCTGTCTTGCCATCGTGGTGTGCTGCTGGTACGTCTGGAAGCCGAAGCAGACAGACCCGCCGGAACAGGGGATGATGGCGGTCGCCCAGATCGACACCGTGGACAGTCTGGAAGCGCTGACCGAAAAAACGGGGATTCCCATGAATGAGCTGACGGGCGTTCCCTTTACGGTGGAGCGCACGGAATATGTGTCCTATTGGGACGAACTGGCGGAAATCCAGTATTTCGGCGGCAGTGACAGCCTGTGCTACCGCAAATCCCCCGGAACGGAGGACAATTCCGGCGACTACAATGTGTACGCGCAGGAGGAAACACTGGAAATCTCCGGAAACGCCGTGACCTTAAAGGGCGGCAACGGCGCGTACAGTCTGGCCATCTGGACGGACGGAAGCTACGCCTACTCCATTTCCGTGACGGACCCGCTTTCCCGGGATGCGTTCGGGGCGCTGCTTGAGGAAAACTTTTAACGGATAAAAGACCACGCCCCGCCTTTGATGGGTGGCCGTAAAACAGTAAATGGAGCGTATCGGTACAGATGCGCTCCATTTCTCGTGCCAACGTATGCAGCCCCTTGGCTCTCCCTCTGGGAGAGCTGTCACCGAAGGTGACTGAGAGGGCTTTATACTGAACTCCAATTAAAATCTTTAAAAAAGATTTTAATTGCCTGAAGGGCATGGAGTTCATATGAGACTTGTTTTGTGATTTCTTTCCTTATAAATCACAAAACAGGCAGCGCCTTCAGGCGATGCCTTCCTGATTAAAATTAAGATTTTAATCAGGAAATAGTATAAAAATGAAAAGGCAGGGCGCTCTGAAAGAGCGCCCTGTTTGCGTTACTGCAGACCCTGCTCGTAAGCCTCGATCATCTTCTTGAACGTGTGACCCGTACAATCTTCGAAATTTGCCCTTCTTTTCAGCTTTTGCAGATACTTTTTACAGCTTTCACCCGTGAAAATCTTGATGTCCAGCCGCATAGTGCCGTCACCCTCCGGCGTAGCGAAGATTTTATCAATAAAGGTGTCGATAAATTCCTTGGTAATCTCGCCGTTCTGACAGTCACGCTCGGCATCCCGAAGCACCTTGCGGATACGCTCCATGTTGCTGCGAAACTCATCGCTGGATTCCTGCTGTTCCCGAAGCTCGGCAAGCTCCTGTTCAGCGGCTTTGATGTCGGCGTTGCACTGGGCAGTCATGGACTTGAAATCAGCGGGGGTGATACTGTCGAGGGCTACCAGTTCCAACAGCTTGCTTTTCTTTTTCAGGGTTAGCTCAATGGTTGCCTGTGCAGCTTCGATCTTCTTTCCGATGTTGCCGTCGCTGGTCATGGAACGGTACATCCGCTCGTATTCTTCCAGCATAGCGGCGGAGGCTTCCCTTGTATCACGAAACACCTCAAAGAGCAGCGGAATCAGTTCTTTTTCATAAATCGGGATGGAATCACAGCTGTCTTTGCCATTGTTGATTTTCCCGGAGCATACCCACTTGGAATTTTTGTTACCTTGCCGATCCACGGAGTCACGGCGGTAGTAAGGTGTACCACAATGGGTACAGAACAGCTTGCCGGTCAGAAGGTTGGCATGATTACAGACACCCTGACGGTTCTTCACATCCTCGCTTCTCCTGCGAAGTACGGCATTAGCCTGCTCCCACAGTTCTTCGGAAACGATAGCCGGTACGATTTCACCGGTTTCATCCTTGAACATGACCCATTCCTCCGGCGGGAGAAATTTTTGCTTTTTGGTGAACATATCCACAACTTTGACCTTGTTGCCCACATAGTAGCCCTTGTATTTAGGATTGGAAATCATGCCCGACATGGTGGAGTGGGCTATTTTCTTGCCGTTGTGGTTACGGTATCCCTTTTCCCAGAACAGGATTTCAAGCTGTTTCATGGAGTATTCGTCAGTAGCATACAGTTCAAACAGCTGCCGAACCATCACCGCCTGATCTTCATCTATAACCAAACGGCCATCCTTTTTGATATATCCAAAGATGCGGCTGTTGCCCAGCACTACATTCTGCTTGATGGCCTGCTGATGCCCAAATTTCACACGGGAGGACAGCTTGCGGAGTTCATCCTGTGCGATGGAGGACATGATGGACAGACGAAGTTCGGAGTCCTCGTCAAAGGTATTGATGTTGTCGTTCTGGAAAAAGACACCGACTCCCGCATTCAGGAGCTGTCTGGTATACTGGATAGAGTCCAGCGTATTGCGAGCAAAACGGGAGATTTCCTTTGTGATAACAAGATCAAATTTACCGGCTTCTGCATCATCCACCATGCGATTGAAATTCTCACGGCGCTTGGTGGAGATACCGGACAGCCCCTCGTCGATATATCCCGGCACAAATGTCCATGCGGCGTTCTTCCTGATGAAATCCTCGTAATAACTGATCTGGTTGCCCAGAGAGTTCAGCTGCTCATCCGATTCTGAGGAAACACGGGCATAGTAAGTTACCCGAAGCGGAATATCGTAGATGCTTTTCATCCGCAGCTGTTGTCTGACAGAATGTATATCCATAATGGTTCCTTTCTAAAAAGTTCGCTATATCATTATCTGTTAATATTATATCGCAAACAAATGAACTTTTCAAGATGATCTGAAAAGTTGTCAAAAAAAGTTTGGGCGGCAACCGTATCTCACGATTGCCGCCCTATTTATTTTATCGCGCCTTTGCAGCAGTACGGCTCTTAATCATCAAGCGCATCCGATTGCGCTGATCTTCCGTAATCATCCCTTTTGCAAAAAGCGTATCGTTGTAATAAGTCAGCCAGAGCTGTTCGATGACAGCCTGCTTCTTCTGCTCGGTCATTCCCGGCTTCATTTCCTTGATTTCCGCCATAGAATTCCTCCGTTTCAAAAGTAGTATTGCCTCAGATTTCCTGATTCATACTGTGCTTTCATCGGTTATCCCTCCGTTTCTGCCAAACAATGTCGTATCCTAGCACATCGGCCAGCTCCACAACTTCCTTGTATCGGATGCTTTCCCTTTGCAGCTTGGCAGACAGGTTGGACACGCTATCGCTCCAGCCGTATTCCTCGGCCAGCCGGCCAACCAGCTCCTGCATGGTAAATCCGACGCGGACGATCTGCGCCTTAATCTCATTTCTGATGCTCATAAAATCCTCCCAAATTCTCGTTATGAAAACAGCGAAGCAGGTTTGCGTTTCCGAAAACCTGCTTCGCTGTGTGATGTAATATTCTGTTTTCCTGAAATCCGCTGGAAAAGCGGCGGGCGATGTCCTCTTCGTAAGTGAGGGGTGTCGATTTTCCGGAACCGCGTGACTTCGCAGGAAACCATGCAAACCCACGCGCATCCGTGAAGCCGGTACTCGATTCCGAGCAGCACGGTTTCGCGGAATCGTTTCGCCGCCGCGCAAATTTCTTTCCGGTTTTCACTTGTCTTGCAGATACCCCTTCCGTTTCGGCTCCGCCAGATCGGTAATGATCCTCATACAGCTTCATGCTCGGGTGCCTGTCATCATGAAAGGGACAGCAGACCATCCCGTTTCGGCTGACACTCAGCCCGAAATGTTCCGCCGCCATTCTCGGCGCGACCATTGTTTTCACGGTTTCAAAAATTGTCATAGGCATTTCTCCTTTCAATATTTCCGACAAATTTCTTTGTCACCTGAATATACGGAGAAAAGGTCTTAGACCGAAAAAATCAGGCGATATTGCAAGAAATCAAAAAAGCCCTCCCGCGTTTCTTGCAGAAATGCAAGTGCGGAAGGGCAACGAGTTGAAGTAAAAGTGATTTTCACAACAGTGAGTGAATAAAAGGTGAATTTTCACTCCAGTCTATTGAAAATCATGAAAATATGAGTATAATATAAGTAAGCTACAATGGAGGTGCTGTATATGCAATATGAAAGCGAGCGCATTGAATATAAATCTCAGATGATCGATGACATCTATAAAGAGGTCATCGCATTTGCAAATACGGACGGCGGTGTGATCTATCTCGGTATTGATGATAAGGGCAACCTGATCGGCATTGATGACGTGGATGAAACCTACACGCGCCTGACCAACGGCATCCGTGATGCAATCGCACCGGATATGACCATGTTCGTGCGGTATGTCCTCCAGGATAATAAGGTAATTCGGATTGAAGTCGGCGAAGGCAGCTATAAGCCCTACTATCTGAAATCCAAAGGCATGAAGCCCACCGGCGTTTATGTTCGTCAGGGCACATCCAGCGTTCAGGCATCTCCCGAACAGATTCGCCAGATGATAAAAGAATCAGACGGAGATACCTACGAAGATTCCCGCAGTTTGGAACAGGAATTGACCTTTGATGCTGCCAAAACTGCATTCCAGCGCTACGGCGTGGAGTTTTCCGTCGAGAAATACCGCGCTTTGGGCATCACCCAAAACGATGTGTACACCAACCTTGCGCTGCTGCTTTCCGACCAGTGCCATCACACGATCAAAGTTGCCGTGTTCAAAGATGAATTCTGCACAGAGTTTCGTGACAGCAAGGAGTTCGGAGGTTCCGTGTTCAAGCAGCTTGATGATGCGATAAACTATCTTGCTCTGTGCAACAAGACTGTTTCCACGATCAAAGGAGTTGTTCGCACGGATAAGCAGGATTACCCCGAAGAAGCTATTCGTGAAGCTCTGCTCAACGCTCTTGTGCATCGTGATTACGGATTCAGCGGCAGCATCATCATCAATGTGAATGACAGAAAGATGGAGTTTATTTCGCTTGGCGGACTTCTCCCTGGCCTTTCTACTGAGGATATTCGCATCGGCGTTTCTCAGCCAAGGAACAAGAAACTGGCAGAGATATTTCACCGTCTGCGTCTGATTGAAAGTTACGGTACAGGTATTCGACGTATTTTCAAGTTGTACGAAAACAGTCCTGTACAGCCCACTATCGAGGCAACGACCAATGCTTTCAAAATCGTACTGCCGAATATGAATGCTGCCAGTGCTGCAAGCGAAGATGCACCGGCGACAACCGGCAAAGCCACTGCAGCCATCACACCCCAGATGAAAACTGTGATGGATTATCTGGCAGAGTACGGCGAAATGACCGACGAAGATCTGCAGGAACTGCTGAACGTCAAAAAGACGAGAGCCTATCTGCTCGCCCGTCAGATGAATGAAAATGGATTGATCGAAATTATCGGCAGAGGCGCGGGTAAAAAGTACAGATTGAAGTGAGGGGAATAGAATATGGCTATCAGCAAAAAGCTTGAAATTATATATCACAATGGCCAGCCAGATGGTATTCGCTCTATCCGCCGTCATCTGTCTACAATGACCACCTATGTCATTCCTCGCCCGCTGCTTTCGGAAGCCAAGAAGCTGACCGGCATCAATCGTCCCGGCATCTATTATCTCATCAGCGAGACGGATGATAACAAGATTGCACAGATCTATGTGGGACAGACTCGTAACGGGGTCAGCAGACTGGACGACCATAATCGTTCTAAAGATTTCTGGAACAAAGCTATTATGTTCCTTGCCGACAATAAGACCTTTTCTTTGGATATGATCAGCGGCCTTGAAGCTTATGCAATCGGCAAAGCAATCGATTCCAAGCGCTACAAAGTAGAAAATACCGTCAATCCCAAATATGAGATTGATGAATATGATCTTCCTCTGATTGAGGAAGTGTATGAAGAAATCAAGTTTATCATGGCAACGCAAGGCTATAAAATGGAAAACACCAAAGCAACCTTGAACGATGCCAACACGCTGCACACCACACGTAACGGCGTTCATGCCCTTGGCGTGTATGATGGTGAAAAATTTGAAGTTCTCGAAGGTTCTGAAATTGATATGAGCCGCAAATGTCATTCAGAAAATATTGAGAGGCAGCGGCAAACGGCCATTCAAAACGGTGACATCCTTCTTAACGGCAACAAGTACATACTGAATGTTTCTGTTCCGTTTACTTCTCCCAGCTCAGCAGCTATGTTCGTGCTCGGAGGAAGCACCAACGGATGGGTTGAATGGAAAAACAAAGACGGAAAAACTCTGGATGAAATGTACCGAAAGTAAAGCGGGTAAATGATATTGAAAATAGAGCAAGGAGGTGTGGTACATGAGCAACGAAAGTGTTTATCTTCCCGGTAAAATCCGTGACCGCATACAGGACTTGATGAAATCCCGAAAAGTCACACAGGCTGAGCTTGCTACTCGTATCGGTGTGTCGGAGAGTTCTTTGAGCCGTTTCATCAGCGGCAAGACGGACAAGCTGGGTGACGAAAATATCATCCGTATTGCCCGTGTGTTCAATGTCTCCACCGACTTCCTACTTGGTGAGGTCGATACCCCTGACCGACTGAATTACGATATTTCAGAGCTTGGCCTGTCGGTGCAGGCGGCGAGAAATCTGTATACTCACAAGGTGAATCCGCGGGTGGTCAATGCGCTGCTTGAAAATCCGGAGTTTGCCAACACCACAAATCTGATATCCGGTTACTTGGATGACGAACTTGCCAAGGGTTTTGCGGCACAGAATCAGCTGTACGCAACTGTCGCCGGTATGCTGAAAAGCCAACCGGAAGCAGTTGACGATGTAAAGAAATTGCAGGCCCCGGCATATCAGGCAGACCTGACTGCGATCCAGCGCTCGTTCATGTCTGCTGTGCAAGCAGTAAAGAAAGAGGTCGGTAACGATCTGTCTGCCAACCGTGAATTGACCTCGCAGGCAGTGAAAAAGATATATGCCGAGTTGACCAAAGGGCAGAAAAAGCCAAATCGCGAAATCACCGCAGAGCAGATTGGTGAAGCGGTGGCACAGTCCGTTTCCCATCTGCCCGGTATTGACACAGAAGCGGTCAAGCAGATGTTCCTTGCAATGACCGGTACGGTACAAAACCGTGAAAAGAGACCCGATAACCAATGAACAGCTCTGTGTGTTGGCCAAGCGGGGAGACGCCGATGCACAGAATCTGCTGATTGAAAACAATCTTCGCTTCATCAAAAAGACTGCATACGAAGTGTGGAGCGCACAAGCGGAGTTGAACCGATCTCTGCAAATTTCACTTGACGATCTTGTGCAGGAAGGCTCGTTGGGCCTGCTCGGCTGCATCGATAGCTACAATCCCGACAGCGGAAATTTGTTTCTGACATACGCCGGTTCCGCAATACGGAACGCCATGATCGACTACATCCGCTCACAGAATGTATCCTTTGAGGCGAAGAATCTGAACAACATTATTTCTCTGGACGAGCTTGCAAAAGATGAGGTGCAGAGCAAGCATAATTTCATTACCGATCCCACCAAGCAGACACCGGAGCAAATTTACCTGGCACAGGAGCGTCACGACGATATCCACCGTGCGCTTGAAATGATCGAAGCCAGAGAGGAACGGTATCTCCGTTATTGCTTTGGCTTCGATGATGAGAAGGAGCATCCGCTGACGGAGACAGCGAAGCATTTCAATCTCTCCGTAAGCAGGGCAAAGAAAACCGAGGCGCAAGCCCTGGATAATGTGTGGCTGGAGCTGCCGTGGTGGTACGAACAGCATCGAACATTTCTGCTTGCATCCATCATTGAAGCATGGAGTGCAGTTTTGAAAATAATCGACGAAATGACGGATGAATAAGCGATGATTTTTGGGGATGCGTCGCTGCGGCGGGCTACCTTTTGCGCCCCCCGGCGATGCAGCACGGCTTCGGTCTTCAACCTGCGCTTTGCTGCATCGCCTACACCCAAAGAACGAATATCCGCAAGCCTCCCGTGCCTGCAAATATTCGTCCTTCTGCTGCCACAGGAAACGGCCTGTCCGATACGGCGACAGTCCCTTTCCTGCGTCAGCGGTCACAAAAGGTATAACACACTAGACTTTGCGAGCAAAATCGTGTGCCAACAGGGCGCTTCTCGCCCCTATTGGAAACCCTGAGCCAAAGGGATTGCATCCCTCTGGACACCCCATTTTTCTTCACACTGCGGCGGTCAAACTACGAAAATGCAGTTTGCCACCGATGCGAAGAAAAACAAAAGGAAGCATCTGCGCCAGGTTCGTGAAGACGCAAATCTTCCTTTTGGTGCTGATAATCTGAAATTGGATATGGTGCAATTTCAGATTATCAGCCTCTGCTGCGGCAGAAAGAATACGAAAGCAGCCATGGAGGTTGGTAGTGTCAAGAGATATGCGCAAAATTGATTATGGCTCTGGTAGAAATCTATTACAGGGGGCGGCTTAACCGCCCCTTGGTTACTTTTCAGCAGGCAGGGCGCAAAGGGTCAAGGGCGGCGGTACGCCGCTCGTCTTGCCCTTGACCATTTGTGACCTGGCTGCTATCAGCCGACCTGCGGCTCCTGCTCCATGGTTTCCAGATGCTTCATGTTCATGTACTTCTTGCAGCCCCACTGGGTTCCGGCTACATGACGAAGCCGTGCGCAGACCAGCATCAGCGCCGAGTTCCCGTCAGGAAACGCACCGACTACTCTCGTCCTGCGCCGAATCTCACGGTTCATCCGCTCGATTACATTGTTGGTTCGGATCTTCGCCCAATGCTCGGAGGGGAAGTCACAGTAAGTCAGCGTTTCCTCGATGCCATCCGCTACTTTCTTTGCAGCCTCCGGCAGCTTCATGGCCTTCAGCTCGGCAACCACTGCGGCAGCCTTTTCCCGGGATGCCTTCTTGCTCTCCTGGGCGTGGATCGCCTTGAGCATTTTTTGCCACAATTTTGATCTTGGATCTGGGCAAAACAGAGAAAACATTGCGGTAGAAATGCACCGTGCAGCGCTGATATTTGGCGTCTGGGAACACCTCGCCCACAGCCTCCAGCATCCCCATGCACTTGTCGTCGACGATGAGCTTTACGCCGTCCAAGCCGCGTCCGCGAAGCCAGTGGAAGAAGCTGACCCAACTGGCCTTGTCCTCCTTCATGCCCTCTGCGGTGCCCAAAACCTCACGAAAACCGTCCTCATTCACGGCGATCGCCACCAGAATCGCCACATTTTCATGCTCTCCGCCCCAGTTGCGGCGCAGGTAGATACCGTCCACGTAGACATACGAATAGTGCCCGCCCTGTAACGGGCGGTTGCGCCAATCCTCGATGTGGACGTAGGCTTTCTTGTTCAGTTCGCTGATGGTGGCGGGAGAAACCTTGCTGCCCCACAGTGCCTCGGTGATGTCCTCCACCCGGCGCACGGAAACGCCTGCCAGGTACATCTCAATAAGGGCTTCCTCCACGCTGCTTTCCCGGCGGCGATACCGCTCAATGATGGCAGTCTCAAAGGATACGCCCTTAAGCTGCGGCATGTGGAGCGTGACGTCGCCGGAGGTCGTGGTGAGGCTGCGATCATAGTGTCCGCTGCGGTAGCCCTGACGGGCCTCGCTGCGCTCGTAGCGGGCGGCTTGGGTCAGCGACTCTGCCTCCTTCTCCAGCAGCTCGTTCAGGGTTTCTTCTACGCTGCCGCGAACCAATTCCTTGATTTGGCCCTTGATTACTTCCTCGTTTAGCTGTACAATTTTCTCGGACATAGTTTGCTGTTTCCTTTCGAATGTTTGTGTGGTAACTTCATTCTACCAGAGCCTGCAAGCTATGTCTTCTTTTATGCTCTTTTTAATTTGCGCAAGTTATTGTACATTATCCAAGACCAGTTTATCATCGAACACATACACGGCGTTTACAAATGTGTCAATCAGGCGTTTCTGAAAATCACGGTTTGCTGGATCGCCATGACGGAACTGCTCAAACCATGCCGTCATCTGTTCGCGGGTCAGCTTTGGCTTTTGCAGTTCAGCAGTCTGGATATTCACAAGGATTTCTTCTTTTCGTGCTTCCAGCTCATCAAGCCGCTGTTTGGTGGACGGCGTGAAAATGCCCTGCTCGATTGCTTTCAGAATGTTTCCAATGGAGGACTCGGTTCCTGCAAGCTGTGAGCGAAGCGCAGGGGTTGTTGTGTCTTCCTGCTCCTGCATAACAAGAATTGCGTCAATGAGCCTGTTGATCTTTTCCTCATCCATGACGCGCTGCATGGTCAGGCGGACAACAACACGTTCAATCCAGTCTTTGCGAACAGCCTTCTTGTTGCAATCCTTCAGGCGCTTCGCACCGCTGCATTTGTAATAATAGTGCATAGCGCCGGTATGGCTCTTGCCACTTTCTCCAACCATCATGCGCTCACACTTACCGCAGAACAGCTTTGTTGTCAGCAGATAGTCCTCTTTTGCTTTTGCCATTGCGGGAGCATGGCGGTTCTTCTCCATGCGTTCCTGCACACGGTTGAACAGGTCTTCCGGAACGATAGCAGGAACGCCGCCCTCAATTACAACATCCTGATAGCGATACTCGCCAATGTACTTGCGGTTTTTCAGAAGAGAGCTGAAACTATTGATATTGAAGGGCGGTCCCCTTTTCGTTTTAAGTCCGCGGGTATTGAAATCCTCAACAATGGAACGAATCGTCTTGCCATCAGCATACTTTTCAAATATCTCAACCACTAATGGTGCAGTCACGGGATCGATCACAAGCTTCTGTGCTTTCTTGTCCAACAGATAGCCGAGCGGAACGCCACCGCCGTTGTTTTTTCCTTTCAGCGCGTTCTCTTTCTGCCCACGATGGATCTTTTCTGATAACTCGGCAGAATAGAACTCGGCATAGCCTTCCAGCATTGCTTCCAGAATGATTCCTTCCGGACCTTCGGAGATATGCTCTTTCGCAGAAACAACCTTTACACCATTCTTTTTCAGAATGTGCTTGTAGTGTGCGCTGTCGTAACGGTCACGGGAAAAGCGGTCGAGCTTCCATACAAGGACAATCTCAAACAGCTCCTTTGCGCTGTCCTTGATCATGTGCTGGAACTCCGGTCGATCTGCCGTTTTTGCAGATAATGCCCGGTCAATATACGTTCCAACGATGGTCATGCATATTCCCGGCACTCACGGAGCTGACCTTCAATGGATTCTTCGCGCTGGCTGTCTGAGGAATAGCGGGCGTAGATAACAGCGTTCATTCTTCATCATCCTCGTTGCCTTCGCCGCTTTCCAAAGCAAGCTCTGTCAGTTCACGCAGCTTGTTTTGTAGAAGCGTCTTGTCGGGAAGACAAAGCCGATAATCTGCAACAAGCGTGGGCGACATACTGCGGCTTAAAGCATATTCGACAACCGCGTCATCCTTGCTGGCGCAAAGAATAACGCCTACACTTGGATTTTCATTTGGCTTCTTCACATCGCGGTCAAGTGCTTCGAGATAAAAATTGATCTGCCCGATGTGTTCCGGCTTGAATTTTCCGATTTTCAGTTCAATCGGGACAAGGCAGGAAAGCGCACGGTTATAAAACAGCAAGTCGATGAAGAAATCTGTATTGCCGACCTGAACACGGTACTCCTCACCGATAAAGGTAAAGTCCCGACCAAATTCAAGTATAAACTGCTTCAGATTTTCGATGATTGCTTTACGGAGATTCTTTTCAGAAAATTGCTCCGGCAAGTCCAGAAACTCAAGCACATAGGTATCGAGGATGCTTTCACGCACATCATGCGAAACGGATTCAGGCATCGGCTTCTTGGCAGAAATCATTGAACGCTCATAGTACGATGTGCCGATCTGACGCTCCAACTCGCGTTTGGAATAATGTTCCTTCGCACAGAGCGCCATGTAAAAATGCCGTTCATCTGCCGTCTTGGAGCCAGACATAATAAGCAGATGGTTTGTCCAGCTGATTTGTGTCACCAGTGGTGTCACAAATTCATCGTCCTTGTAAGTCTCGTAGAATTGCTTCATACGATAGAGACCGCGACGATTGAAACCTTTGATGTTGGGGTTCTCTTGCGCAATGTATGCGGCAACTTCGTCAATGATCTTATCGCCAAAGCTTGATGCAGAACAAAGCTCAGACAAATACGCACCGACGCTCCAATACATCTGAATAAGCTCTGCATTGACCGCTTTCATGGCGCGGCTGCGGGCGTTGTCGATGATATGGATGACTTCATCGAACTGTCCCGGATTATGGGTTAATTCACTGCTCATGTCTTCGCCTCCCCAAGCATTTTCAGCATTGCCTCTTTCAGCTTTTCGTTCATCGGTGATTCCGGATCGAAGCACATCTCAACGAACTTCCTCAGTTCAGGATTGTTCGCGTCAACCGGAGGTTTTGCCTCATACAACTTGCCGTGCGGATTATCGCAGCGGGCAAAGATATAGTCCATTGAAACGTCAAAATAGTCCGCATACTTGCGCAGAAGATCGACAGTCGGTGTTGCCTGACCATTCTCATAGCGGTTAATGCTGGACTGTGTAGAGCCGATCACATCGGCGAATTTTGATTGGGATAAACCAATGCCTTCCCGCAATGCGCGAAGGCGCATACCCAGTTGTTTCATGCTGTTCAACCTCCAATTCGGGTTAAGTATAGTATAATCAAAATCCGAGCAGATGTCAACCCGGATTTTGAAGAGTTTGTGTAAGCATTGACTGAGCGGCTATTATATAGATTACTGCGGCGGCTGATCCTCCTGCTGAGACTTAAGAATTTTTGTTATATCTATAATAGTCGCAGAACTTGGCTGAACTGCAAGACTTTTTGCAGCAGTAGCAAGAGGCTCCGCGTAAGCGTCCACAGAGGAAAGTTGAAGTCTTCGCATAGTTTCGATATTCTCGAGTTTCTGCTTCAATGCCTGTTGCTCTGCCAAATCAGCCTCTGCGGACAGCTTTCTCAGTTCGATTTTCTTCTTGTCTTCGTCATATTTATGATTGATAATTCCCCTGATGACGCCGATTATAGAATGAAATTCATAATCTCCCGCTTTTCCACCCAAAATAGCCATATAGCATATTAGGGTCTATCTGAAAACCGTCAACATGCCCAAACAGCGGGTCTTTTCCGCCTGCTGTGCACCATTTTCCTTTGTAATACACAAAGTATTCCTGCGGAAAAATGGCTTCAGCAGGCGAAAAATCCCTCGCTGTTGGTCATATTCCCGGTTTTCAGATAGGCCCTAAAAAAGGAAACGCATTTTCTTGTGCAAAATTCCATATTTGAAGAATTCGCAAATTGCAATAACAAGTTGGACACCACGTGGTAAAAACCTTGGTCACGGATGGAGCCGGAGGATCTATCCGTGAGCGAGGTTGCCGCAGCCGTCAGGCTGCGTAGACAGCATCCAGAAAAGCCTCAAAGAGTTCCTCCGGGGTGCAGTATCCGAGTTTCTTCCGTGGGCGTCCATTCAGCTCGTCAGCAGCGGTGAGGATATCCTCGTCGGTGAAGCCCTCGATAGAAGCTCCCTTTGGGACAAAGGCCCGGAACAGGCCATTGTGTCGCTCGTTCTGAGGACGCTCCCAGGAGGTGTACGGGTGGGCGAAGAAAACCTTGCTGCCCCAGTTCTCCACCTGGGCGAAGTCAGCGAACTCGCTGCCGTTGTCCACAGTAATGGTTTTAAAGACCTGAGAGAAGTGTTCTCCGTACTCATCATGGAGGGCGTTCATGAGATTCATCACCGCCTTACTGGTTTTGCCAGGGATACGGAACGCAAGGTAGGTTTCCGTCTTCTTCTCCAACAGGGAAGAGACAACAGCCTCCTTACCCGCTCGCTTGCCGACCACGGTATCGCCTTCCCAGTGGCCCTCTTCAAGACGAAGAGATGCAATCTCCGGGCGGCTGGAAATGCTTGTGCCGTAGCGCTTTTTGTTCTCTCCCACGCGATGCTTCTTCGCTTTGCGCTTTAACGCTTCGGGCAGTTCCATTGGCTGGATGGAGAGGTGCCCTTTCCAGACCATGTTGTAAAGGGTACGGGAACAGCCCATCTCAGACGGCTCGAACAGGTCGTGTCGCTTGGCATATCCGCAGCAGGCATCCAGGGACCACTTGTGTTCCCGGATCTGCCGAACCACCCAACTGGTGAAGTTGCTGCAGACGCCCGCTTTCGGATGCCTGTGGCAGGATGCTCTGTTGGCTCTGTAGACAGCTTCTCCCAGCTTGGGGGAATAACCGGGAGCTTTCCCCTTGTTGCTCTTGCGAGCCGGTGTGCCCCGCCGCAGCTCATTCGTAACGGTGGATGGGGCGCAGCCGATCTGTCTGGCGATGGCACGAGGGCCGAGGCCCTGCTTCTTGAGGACTTTGATGGCTCCTCGGTCTTCCATGCGAAGATGCTGTCCCTTCTTGCGTTCTGCGGATTCTGTGATACAATGATGGCAGTCCATAGTGATTGCCCTCCCGCTGTAGAAGTTGTGTGGTAACTTCATTCTACCACGGGGAGAGAAATCACTATGGATTTTTTACTCAAGTGTCCAACTTGATTTTACAATTAACCTTTTTTTACCATGTTTTTTGGTAAATGAAAGACTATTTGTGCATGAGGACAAAAATTTGTGAAAATGTACAAGCCCCATATGGAAATATTGTCAGCATTGTCAATTTACATTTAAATAAAAATCGCTTATTATCTTATCAGATATTTCAAAAAAAGACCACTGCTTTCACATAGTGAAATACAGGATTGGGGGCCTAAAATTATTATCTCTAATTATCTCTAATTGTAGGAAGGAGAGTTATCATGGAAAAGCGTTTTATTTATGTAGGCACTTTTGACTGCGATACTTTTTTGGGAAGTTATGGTATTCATGCTTTTGAAATGGATTGTCAGACGGGGGCACTTACTAAAATAGAAATACAAAATCCAGGTTATAATCCAGATTACCTCGTAACGGATACAGATAAAAAGTTTCTTTTTGCAAGTAATGATCGACAAACGCGTGCAGATGTGTGTGCTTATCAAATTAGTTCCACAGGTAAACTGTTTTTGGTGAGTAAACTGCAACTGCCTGGGGCTGGAATGGCGAGCTTAGAGATAAGCCGTGATGGAAGGTTTTTGGTGGCTCCTTACTATGAGACAAGCGCAGTGGGCAGTTGTTCTGTGAATGGCAATGGTAAGTTGCTGAAGGTGGTTCAACAGATTTCACTGCAAGGGCATGGCATTACTGAAAGACAGACCAAAGCGCATCCTCATCAAGTGCTATTTGATTGGGAAGGGAAACATGTATTAGTCCCGGACTTAGGAAGTGATCGGGTATGGAGTTTTTCCTATGATGAAAATTCCGGGCGCTTAACACTGGGGTCTTCGCTGGCGTTCATCCCTGGAAGTGGTCCCCGACATATTGCGTTCCATCCAAATAATCGTTGGGCCTATGTGATTACTGAACTCAAGAATACGATTCATTGTTGCCAATTTAACTCCAAAACTGGGGAATTAACCGAAGTTCAGTGTGTCAAGCTCCTTCCAGAAGATTTTATGGGGGAGTGCATAGCCGCAGAAATAGGCTGCTCTCCTGATGGAGATTATTTGTTTGCCACAACTCGTGGATACTATACCTCCGAAGGTTACGATCGCATTTTTACTTTAAAGATAAATCCAGATGATGGAACTGTTAATATTGTTCGAGATGGTCCAACATGGGGTGTGTGTCCACGGATGTTCAAATTTACTCCAGATGGGAAATTTCTTTTAATAGCCAACCAATTTAGCGATGAACTAATTGTGCTTCAATATGATGCTACATCTGGCCGCATCGGAGAGATTTGCGCAAGAGAGAATGTTCCATATGCAGGAGCAATATGCATTGTGGATACCCAAGGAGAGAATCCTGCTTGATATTAAAAAACTAAGAGATTGGAGTATTGAAAATGGAAAAGAGAAAAAAAGCGTTAGTAACAGGTGGTGAAAGAGGAATTGGGCGAGGAATCGTTCACTGTCTTGCTGAAGCAGGATATGATATTGCTACTACCTATCTTTACGACACCAAGGAAGCGGAAAGAATTGTCCATGAAGTGAATGCTCTTGGGCGTGAATGCTTTGTGTATCAAGCTGATTTGAGCGATCTGAAGACAACTGAGGAGTTAATCAGTAAGGCGGTGTCTGACTTAGGAGACTTAGATTTGCTGGTAAACAATGCAGCGGTCAAGGCCTCCTATGACATGCTCTATAATCTCACAGCCCAAGAAATTGATTTGATGTCGGCCGTGAATTTTAGAGGATACATGCTTTTAATGCGTGATGCTCTTCGTTATATGATGAAGACAGGAAAAAGAGGTAATATCGTGAATATCTCTTCTCTCAGTGCCAGCCGAGCGTTTCCGCGCTTTTCGCTTTATGGCGGACTCAAAGCTGCCATCTGCCGGACTACAACCGATGTGGCCTTGGAGGCGGCTCCTTACGGTATCCGTGTTAATAGCGTTTTGCCAGGAGCTATTGATGTACGTACTCGGGAGGAGTCGATCCGCGATGGAATCTCTCAGGAGGATATAGAAGACCGGGAAAATCTCGGTGCGAAGATTCCATTGCAGCGTCTTGGTTTGCCGAAGGATATTGGCCAGGCTGTTGTGTGGCTTGCTTCGGATGCGGCGTCTTATGTAACGGGTGCAAATATTCCTGTAGACGGTGGACTCAGTTTGCCTGGTATGCCTGAAAACAGAAGAAAACCCGAAGAGACGGATCTCGGCTGGAGTTACCAGAAAATTTTAACAAAGGAGGATATGAAAGACTGGTAATCCCTATGCTTGTATTCTATAACTATAAAAATATTTAGGAGGTAACTATGAAAAAGACAATTGCAATTATTCTTTCTTTTTTAATGTTGGTTATGGTTTTTACAGGCTGTTCCAACAACACTGCCGGTGATGCAAATGATACGCAGGGAAATGCACAAACCAACGACCAGAGTAACTCCCAGCCTGCTGGGAATACTGATGCGACAAAGGATCCCTTAAAGGTCGGTGTTTCCTATCCGGTTATCGACACTCCCTGGACCGTAGCTAATTCCAACAGTTTCGTGGAAGCAGGAGAAAAAATGGGCATGGAAGTCATTCTTACTAATGCAGAAAATAGTGCTGAAAAGCAGTTTTCTGATATTGAAGATTTGATTTCTCGAGGCTGTGATGTGATTTACATTTATGCTGTGGATACAGAAGCCATCGCTCCTGCAATCGATGCTATTAAAGACGCAGGAAAAGATTGTGTTATCTTTAACCGCGTAGTCGAGGCACGCACAGCACCTGATGATTATGCATTTACTTGTATTGGCGATGCATACCAAGATGGTGAGATGTGTGGTAGCTGGCTGGCTGAGAATTACAAGAATTATTTTGGCGACGAACCCATGAAGGTGATTCACCTGACTGGTCCGACATCAGCTTCTGATGCAAATCTGCGTGGCCAAGGCTTTCTAGAAACACTTGATAAGAATTTTGACGGCGAGTACGAAGTTGTTGCAACGCAGAATGCGGATTGGCTGCGCGTTGATGCCCAGAAAGTTATGCAGAACCTTATCCAGTCTACCGGTGGAGATTTCAATGTTGTGTATGCGCACAACAATGAGATGGCGCTGGGTGCGATTGCTGCAATGAAGCAGGCAGGCATTAAAATGGGCGAGGATGTAATTGTGGTCACAATTGATACTACAAAAGAGACTGTTCAGGCTTGTATTGATGGTGACATCGAGTATATTGTTGCTGTTCCTCCGGTTTTGGGTGAGTTCTATTTCCAGAAGTATCTGGATTATTTGGATGGAACTTTCAAGGATACCGTGGTTATTGCCCCCCATGCAGAGGTTACTCGTGATACTGCAGAAGATGCTATGGTGAATGGTATAGCGTTCTAATAGTTTTTAAAAGGAAAATTCCATTGTTTAACTAATATCCTTAAGCGTAAATGTAGCGCAAGTGTAGATTATATAGCATGGGGAAAAATCAGAGGGCGCGAGGCATCTCGCGCCCTCCAACAAACAGGAGGCAAAAATGCCAAGTAACAATGTGCTCGTTGAGATAAAAGATGTCAGTAAACATTTTCCTGGCGTTAAAGCGCTTGATCATGTTTCTCTTTCTATTAGGCGTGGAGAAGTCCATGCGCTCAGTGGTGAAAATGGAGCCGGTAAATCTACTTTGATTAAGATTCTCACTGGAGTGTACACATATGACGAGGGAAGTATTATTTTTGATGGTTCTCCCGTAGCATTTAAAAGCACTAATGAATCACAGAAAGCCGGAATTGGTTCTGTATATCAAGAACTGAATATGATTCCCTATCTAAGTGTTGCAGAAAACATTTATATAGGTGATTATCCGATGGGAAAAACAGGGATTGACTGGAAAGAACTCTATGAAAACGCGCAGAAACAACTTGATTCGCTAAACATTGATGTTGATGCAAAAAAGCAACTAAATGAATTAAGCACTGCTCAGCAACAAATGGTTTCTATCGTTCGTGCGGTAAGTAGAGACTGCAAATTGATTATTTTGGATGAGCCAACTTCCTCCTTGGATACAAAGGAAGTAAAAACGCTATTTTCACTTGTGCGGCAGCTAAAGGAAAAAGGTGTTGCATTTATTTTCATTACCCATCGAATGGAAGAAATCTATCAGATCTGTGATCGTATCACAGTACTGAAGGATGGCCACTTTATAGGCACTTATCAAGCGGAAGATCTTAATCAATATCAATTGGTGACGTTAATGGTTGGACGTGAAATTACACAACAGAGAAAACAAACATATTTTTCCCCTGAAAAGGATCAAAATTATGTTGTTGAAGTTCGTAATCTTGCAAAAAAACCTAAAGTTAAAGACGTCAGTTTTGGCATATCTAGAGGGGAAATTGTTGGACTTGCAGGCCTTCTTGGCTCGGGGCGGACAGAAGTTGCAGAGATGCTGTTTGGAAGTGAAATGCCGGACGCAGGAGAAATTCTATATGAAGGTATTTTGCAGAAAAACATCTCGCCAACAAAGGCCGTCCGTGCAGGACTTGCGTTTTGCACAGAAAACCGGCGTTTGGACGGTATTGTTCCCAATATGAGTGTGAAAAATAATATTGTTCTCGCTTGTATGAAACAAATATCTCGATTGGGTTTTGTTATATCAAGAAAACGTTTGGCCTTAGTGAATCGTTATATAGAAGAGTTACGAATCAAAACGCCAACACCGGAGCAACGGATACGAAATCTTTCGGGGGGCAACCAGCAGAAAGCGCTGTTGGCCCGTTGGATGGCAACAAATCCTAAATTGATTATATTAGACGAGCCAACTCGCGGGATAGATGTAGGCGCTAAGCAAGAAGTTGAACGATTGGTACAACAAATCGCAAGCCAGGGAATTGGCGTATTGTTGATTTCATCTGAGATCCCTGAGCTGGTTAGAAACTGCGACAGAGTTATTGTGTTGCGCGAAGGAGAACAAGTAGGAGAATTGGCCGGGGCGCAAATCAGTGAAGAAGCAATTATGCAGATAATCGCACAAAATTACGAGCAAGAGGTGCAGTGGAAATGATAAAAATTCAGAAATATCAATTAGAGACCCTTGCCGCTCCTATTGTCTTTTTGCTCCTTTTTATATTTAACTGTATTTTCACACCAAACTTTGCAAATTTGAATGTGGTGTGGAACTTGTTCATGCAAAGTGCGGCAGTGATTTTAATTGGTCTTGGTATGACAACAATCATTTCTGGGGGCGGTATTGACATTTCTATTGGCTCTATCATGGCCGTTTGTGCCATGGTTTTTGCCGGAGTTCTTAATAGCACAGGAAGTTTGCTGTTTTCCTTTCTTGTGGCTCTCGGAATTGCAGTAATATGTGGTGTAATCAATGGACTGGTGATCTCTAGATTTAAAATTCAACCTATGATTGCAACAATGGCGATGATGTATATTTTGCGAAGTGTCGCCAAGGTAATCAGTAACGGGGGGACAGTGCCGTTTTCACATGCTTTATTAAATCAAATAGGATATGAACGAATTGCCGGAGTAATTCCTTATCATATTCTCATTATTTTTGTAGCATTTTTGATGTTTTATCTTCTTTTGAATAAAAGTTGTTTTGGCGTTTATGTGGAAGCTTGTGGTGATAATCCAAATGCAGCTAAAAGTTCTGGTCTGCGTGTAGTTCTCTATACAACACTCACTTATGTTATAGGGGCTATAATGGCTGCATTTTCGGGCATTTTGGAAAGCTTGATGGTTTCCAGTGTGGACCCCATTAGTTTGGGAAATGCCTATGAGATGGATGCGATTGCGGCGACAGTTGTGGGCGGAACCCCTATTTCCGGAGGAAAGGCCAATGTAATTGGAACGGTTTTTGGTGCGCTGATCCTTCAACTAATTACAATAATGATTAATATGAACAACATCCAGTACGAATATACGTATATTATAAAATCCTGCATTATCATAATAGCGGTGTTGGCTCACAATTTAAAGCGGGCAAAGAGGTGAACAAAATGAAGAAAAGACTTTCTCTTTCCGCAGTTGCCGGGCGCATGAAAGGAAATGGAGCATTTTTTGGGGTTCTTTTGATGTTACTGATTGGTTGTATCATCAACCCTACAGATTTTTTTACTGCGAGAAATTTGATTAATGTTACTCGCCAATCAGCAACCAATGGGCTTTTGGCTTTTGGCATGACATATGTAATGATTTGTGGGTCCATCGATATAAGCGTTGCTTCGATGCTACCTCTCAGTGCATTCTTAAGCCTGTATATCAGTAATTATTCAACAGTATTTGCTTTTATCGTGCCTGTAATTGTATGCGCGGCAATAGGCGCTTTTAACGGCGTATTGATTAGCAAATTGAATTTTCCAGCAATGATTGCAACCTTTTCTACCCAATTGTTCCTCAGGGGAGTTGTCCATGTCTTAACGGGCAATTCGACGTATCGCCCCCATAATGAAAACGCCGCGTTGCGCATTCTGAGTACAGGCTCTATATTTGGAGTTATTCCTGTTGCAACAGTGCTTCTGTTAGTAATGTTTTTCCTCCTAAATTATCTTTTAAAATATCAACCAACGGTTCGTAATATTTATGCTGTTGGTGGTAATGAAGAAGCAGCGATGATGATGGGAGTAAATCAGGATAGGACACTAATAATTGCACATATATTCTGCGGAGCAATGGCAGGACTTGCAGGCATATTAATGGGGGCACGGACTGGAGGCGCTGTACCTTTGGGTGGTGATGGTTATGAAATGTTGGCAATTGCTTCTGCTGTAATTGGTGGTACATATCTAAGTGGCGGAAGAGGAAAGTTGTCCGGCACACTGTTCGGAGCCCTGGTTATCGGCTTGTTATCCAATGTGTTTAAAATGCAAGATATTTTAAGATCACACTGGGAACGCGTTTTTATTGGTTCCATTTTGTTAGCAGTTTTGTTGATTCAGTCCGCTGCAGGGGCTGATATAAAAAAAGTAAAGAAGTTGTTTCTGCCTAAAAAAAGGGGGGCTGCCAGGGCCTAACAAGTTTGATATGAGTAGCAATAAATCTATTCTATGTAATAATCAATTTGAGAGGAGTATTTTAAAATGGCTTTGATGGAACGTAAAAACATTAAAAAAATGATTAAAGATGGCGAAATGGTCGTTGGTCTAACTTGTCAAATTTTGGACCCAGCCGTAGCTGAGATTGCCGGAATCGCAGGGTTCGACTATATCCGCTTAGAAGGTGAGCACCTTAGACCCGATTGGTCGGATATTCGAAATTATGCATTAGCCGCAGATAGTGTTGGTATACCGCTGATTATTCGGGTAAATGATTTGGATGATTTGACCGCCATCAATGATTTGGGCATAGCTGGTTATCAGATCCCGCACGTACAGAATGCCGAGCAAGCAAAGATGATTGTGGATCGAATTCGCTATGCACCCAAAGGGATTCGAGGTTTTTCGCGATTTGTCCGAGCCCAGAAATATGGGTACACTTCATTCGATGAGTATGCAAATGGTATTGCTGAAGACATGTTGCTGATTGTACAAATCGAGGATGCTGAAGGTCTTCGCAACATGGAAGAGATAATTGCTGTGGATGGTATAGATGTAATTTGTTCTGGTAAGGGAGATATTTCCCAAGCTTTAGGTATCTTAGGAGATATGAAAAGCGATCTTGTTCGCGCTGAAGAGGAAAAACTGATAAAACTGGCTAAGAAATACGGCAAGAAATTGATGATCCTCGGACGCGACAAGGAAGATTGGATCAATTTGGTTTCCCATGACTGTTGCACTATCACCGAACATGTATGTGACGTTGAGTTGCTACTCAATGGTGCGATTCAAGCCCGCAAGGAAATGCAATTTTTAAAGGATAATAAAGATAAGGCACTCAAGTAAATAGAAAATGGCAAGTACACCGCTTTGTCCTGCGAGGCACTTGCCATTTTTTAAGGAGTGGAAAAAAGATGACACATTGCATTAGATTTCCAGGGAAGTATTTGCAAGGTCCCGAAGTTATAGAACATTTGGGGTCTCACATATCTATCTTGGGGAAAAAAATGTTAGTAATATCTTCAAAAAGAACATGGACACAATTGGGTGCAAAAATCCAAAACAGTAGTTCAACCTGCAACGTAAAGCTAGTGAATCTTCTTTTTTGTGGTGAGTGTACAGAACAAGAAATTCAGCGCATATTTGAAACATTTCAAGAGCAACAATGTGATTTTGTTCTGGCGGTCGGCGGCGGGAAGGTGATTGATACCAGCAAAGCTGTTGCGCAGAAAGTGAATTGTCCGTTAGCCGTTTTGCCGACATCCGCATCAAGCGATGCTCCCTGCAGCGGGGTAGCAGTGATTTACCGCGAAGATGGCACACATTCTCACGGTATCATTACTGATCACAATCCTGATATCGTTATGGTTGATACGAAAATTATTGCACAGGCGCCCCCACGGCTTTTAGTTGCGGGGATGGGTGATGCACTTGCTACTTGGCCTGAAGCTTGTGCTTGCGCGAAATCAAAGGGAAATGTAATTTCCGGAGGGCATAGCGATCCGGTTGCAATCTTATTGGCCCAACAGTGTCATGATACAATACTGCGGTTGGGACAAAGTGCATTTGAAGCAGCAAAACAGCACTGCGTTACTGATGAATTTGATTCTGTGATTCGAGCAGTTGTACTTTTCAGCGGTGTTGGCTTTGAAAGTGGCGGCCTTGCAGCTGCACATGCTATAGGGGATTCATTTTCAATTATGAGGCCTGGATGGCAATTTTTGCATGGTGAACGAGTTGCTTTTGGCACAATGGTTCAATTGCTGTTAGAAGGTGATATAGATGGTTTACGGAAAGTGACGGAATTTGCAAAGCGAACAGGACTGCCTTATCGCTTAGAACAATTTGGAATCGCCGCAACAGACAAGGAAGTAATTCGCCAAGTTGCAAAAAAGGCAGCCGAAGCCGAGAGTATGAAAAATATGCCGTTCGTGATTTCTTCTCAAGATATTGAAAATGCAATGTGGGCTGTTAACAATTAAAAAACATTTATGCTCGCACTAGCGTTCCAACCTTTTATCTTTTCAGCAAATTATAACTATAGAATTAAATTTTACTAATAATTTCATTGTATTATGGAGGTATTCTTAAGTTATGGATATTATGAACCGGCTTATAATGGCAGGCATTGTTCCTGTTGTCGTTATTGATGATGCTAAGGATGCTGTGCCTGTCGCTGAAGCGATGCTGGCTGGTGGAATTAACGTGATGGAGATCACTTTCCGCACAGCTGTTGCGCCCGATGCGATCAAGGCGGTGGTGGATAACTGCCCGGACATGCTGGTGGGCGCCGGTACCGTTATCACGCTGGAGCAGTGCAAGAAGGCAGTGGAGATGGGCGCCAAGTTTATCGTCTCTCCCGGCTTCGATGCGGAAGTCGTGAAGTGGTGCGTCGATAATGTTGTGGCCATCATCCCCGGGTGTGTCACCCCCAGCGAGATCATGGCCGCTATGAAGCTGGGACTGAATGTGGTCAAATTTTTCCCCGCCAACGTCTACGGTGGCCTGAGTGCCATGAAGGCTCTGTCAGGCCCCTTCGGCGGCATCAAGTTCATTCCTACTGGCGGCGTCAATGCCCAGAACGTGGGCGAGTACATCTCCGCCCCCTTCATTCACGCTGTGGGCGGCAGCTGGGTCTGTCCTAAGACCGATATCGCTGCCGGCAATTTCGAGAAGATTACGGCCCTGTGCGCCGAGTCCCGCCGGAATCTGCTAGGTTACGAGGTGGTCCACGTGGGCATCAATACCAAGAATAATGACGCGGCTCAGGAAGTGGCCAATGCATTTGGTGCCGCCTTTAACTTTGCCGCGAAGGACGGCAACAGCTCTGTCTTCTCTTCCACCGGCATCGAGGTGATGAAGAGCCAGTACTTGGGTAAGCAGGGACACCTGGCTGTGCGCACGAACCAGATTGACATCGCCACCGCCGATCTGGAGAAGAAGGGTTTCCAGGTAGACATGGAGACCGCCAAGTACAAGGGCGATCGGATGATTGCGGTCTATTTGAAGAATGAAATTGGCGGCTTTGCCATCCATCTGTTACAGAAATAAGGAGTAAAAGAAATGAAGGTTTTAACATTTGGTGAGATCATGCTGCGCCTGCGTGCGCCCGGCCACGAGCGCTTCTTCCAGAGCAACATGATGGAGGCTACCTTCGGTGGCGGCGAGGCCAATGTGGCGGTATCTTTGGCTAACTATGGCATGGACACCCAGTACTGCACCGTTCTGCCCGACAACGCCATCGGCGATGAATGCATCAAAGAGTTGCGTCGCTTTGGTGTGGATGTGAGTAAGGTGCAGCGCGGCCCCGGTCGGATGGGCATCTACTTCCTGGAGAACGGCGCCAATCAGCTGCCCAGCAAGGTAGTCTATGACCGCGCCTATTCTGCCATTGCCCTAGCCAAACCCGGTGACTTCGACTGGGATAAGGTGTTCGAGGGCGTCGATTGGTTCCACATTACCGGTATCACTCCCGCCATCAGCGAGAGCGCGATGGAACTAAGCCTGGAATCCGTGAAGGTAGCAAAGGAGAAAGGGATCACGGTCTCTTGTGACCTGAACTACCGCAAAAATCTGTGGAAATACGGCAAGAAAGCCGCTGAGGTGATGCGTGAGCTGGCCAAGTATGTTGATGTCGCCATTGCCAATGAGGAAGATGTCCAGAAATCCCTGGAGATTACGGTGGATGTGAATGTGGAGTCCGGTGAGCTAGACCGCGAGAAATACAAGGCCCTGGGTGACAAGGTGCTGGCGGCTTACCCTCACATGAAGATGATCGCTATCACCCTGCGGGAGAGCCATAGCGCCGACTGGAACGGCTGGGCGGCTTGCCTCAACGACGGCGAGAATTTCTATGTTTCTAAGAAGTATGAGATTCGCGATATCATTGACCGTGTCGGTGGAGGCGACAGCTTCGCCGGCGGTCTGATCTACGGACTGAATACTTACGAGAACAAGCAACAGGCGTTGGAGTTTGCCGTGTCCGCTTCCTGCTTGAAGCACTCCCTCATCGGCGACTTCAACCGAGTTAGCGTTTCTGACGTGGAGAAGCTGGCAGGCGGCGATGGAACAGGTCGAGTGCAGAGATAAGGCATCGTTTTGTTCATAATAGAAAGAATTATCATTTGACTTGTTCTTGCTTATAAATGTCTGAAAGCTGAATATTAGGCAGGTATATCTATGAAAAAATTTATTAATGACCCATTTGACTTCGTCGAAGAGTTGACTGAAGGTATCATTAAAGCGCACGGTGATTACTATAGAGCGGATAAGGGCGATTTGCGCATTATTGTTCGTCAGGATGCTCCGATAAAGGGTAAAGTTGCGATTGCAACCGGAGGAGGCAGCGGCCATCTTCCGGTATTTATGGGCTACGTTGGCAAGGGCCTTGCCGATGGAGCTTGTATCGGCAATGTTTTTTCTTCTCCTTCTGCGGGCCAAATGAAACGGGTGACAAAGGCCATTGATGGCGGCGCGGGTGTTCTTTATTTGTATGGCCGCTATCAGGGCGACATGATGAACTTCAATTCTGCTGCTGAGGAAAGTATAAAAAATGGGATCCGCGTCGAATCGGTCATCGTTTCTGACGACGTTGCTTCCGCACCTCCTGAGCGGCATTCTGAAAGACGCGGCGTTGCGGGTATCTTCTTCGCATATAAGATTGCCGGTGCAATGGCGAATGAAATGGCCAGTCTTGATGAGGTGAAACGTGTTACACAAAAGGCGGTTGACAACACCCGCAGCCTGGGCATTGCTTTAGGACCTTGCACCATCCCTCTTGTTGGAAAACCCAACTTTGAGATCTCGGATGACGAGATGGAGATTGGTATGGGGATTCATGGTGAACAAGGTGTCGAGCGGGTAAAGATGCGTACCGCTGATGAAATTGCGGCCACCCTGGTTGACAGAGTAGTCAATGACATGCCGTTTGTGGCGGGAGATGAAGTTGCCGTTTTGGTTAACAGTCTTGGCGCCACACCGCTGGAAGAGCTGTATGTCTTGTATCGCAAGATTGATGAGCTGCTGCGGGAAAAGGGCCTTGTTTTGCATAGACCTTATGTGGGCAGATATGCATGCTCCATGGAGATGCAGGGTATGTCGCTATCTCTGATGAAGCTGGATGACGAGTTAAAGCGGTTGTTGGATGCCCCTGCAGATTCTCCTTTCTTTAAGCAGTTTTGAGGTACTGATATGAAGACAAAAATTACAATTCATGATGTTCCTGAAGTTGTAGGTTACATACAAAAGGCTATGGCAGACAAAATCTCTGCTCTGGCTGAGCTGGATTCGCTGATTGGTGATGGCGATATGGGGGTTACAATTTCCTTAGTATTTAGGGCCTGTGTTCGTTATACAAAGTCTATGGACATGGATATTTCTTTTGCGCAGTTGTTTAATGATCTTTCAGAAGTGGTTGGGGAAAATGCGCCTTCCACGTTCGGTACGTTTATCGCAACTATGTGCAAAAGTATTGCGGTCCATTGCGGTGAGTTGCAGGAGATTGACGCTATTTCCTATGGAAAAATGCTGAACTGGGCCGCGGAAGGTGTCATGAAACGTGGGGGGGCAAAGCAAGGAGACAAAACTCTGTTAGATGCACTTATTCCTGCCAGTGATGCGGCATTAGCTGCTGGAGCCAATGGTGATAATTTTGCAACAACGGCGAGAATTGCTGGCGAAAAGGCCGTGGCTGGTGCTGAAAATACGATTAATTTGAAAGCCACCACTGGGCGTGCGGGTTATATGGGAGAACGTACAGTCGGGAGTAAAGATCCCGGTGCAGAGGCTATTGCTCAGATTTTAACGATATTTTCCAGCTATGTAAATATGTAAACGGAAATAAAGATCCTCCAACGAGGGCGCGTTTGTTCTCCCTTGCATCCCAACTAAACAAAGTTCTGATGAATGCTAACTTTTTAAGCCCTATTACTGTTTTTTGGTGCAAACTAATCAAATGATATGATACGAAGAGAGAAAAGATTGGACGAGGTAAAACCTTCTAATAGTAATGCGAGCGACAACAGTCTCATCCAATTAAAAGCCATTTCTTTACTTGAATGTCTTGTAAAACATCATTGCTAAATCAGGGGCAAGTATTGTTTTTTCTTAAAAAAAGAGCAATTGGCATTTGCTATCAAGATCCTTGACGGCGCTCAGGAACCATTAGAACTATGCTTGGTCAGAATTTTGGAACACATTGGATAAAACCAAGATGTGATAGATGAGTTTTATAAAATTCAGCCACAGGTGGTTCTAAATGATAACCAGAATGTCGTCGGTGCTTGCAAAGCGTGTTTTGAAATGGATTCATATTAAGTGTTAATGAATATCAATAAAATTCCCAAATGAATTTATTTTTGGAGGAAATAAGACGTGACATTCAATCATTTTAATTTTAACGTTTTGGACCTTGAGAAAAGTTTGAAATTTTATCAAGAGGCGCTAAATCTCGTTCCAAATGGAGAAGTAATCAACGCTGAGGATAGTTCTTTTAAAATTGTCTTTTTGACAGATAGAAAGACTGATTTCCGCCTGGAGCTTACCTGGTTGCGCGATCGCAAAGAACCTTACAATTTAGGTGATCTGGAGTACCATCTAGCATTAAAGGCTGAGGACTATGAAGCAGCCTATCAGCGGCATAAAGAGATGGGCGTGGTCTGCTTTGAGAACTCAGATATGGGAATCTATTTTATCACCGATCCGGATGGATATTGGATTGAGATCATTCCCTAAAAATCGGAAGAAATAGAGAGGACTTGTTATTTGAAGGCCAAAGTATGGTATCTTGCCCACAGTGGGTTTGCCGTTCAAACAGAAAGCAGTTTTTTGATTTTCGATTACTATTTGGACGAGCCGAAGGGTGGGACGATTGAGCAAGGGGTCATTGATCCCAAAGAACTTGCGGAAAAAAATGTGATTGTATTTGTATCTCATAACCATGACGATCATTTTAATCCCGTCGTATTCGAGTGGCAAAAAACAATTCCCAACATTAGATACATACTGTCCAATGATATTCCGGAAATCCCAAATGCAATCATGATCGGACCTGATGATACGGTCGAGCAGGAAGATCTTGTTGTAAAAACGTATAGGTCGACCGATGAAGGGGTTGCGTTTCTGGTGCAGATTGATGGTCTGGCCATTTATCATGCCGGTGATTTGAATTGGTGGCATTGGGAAGGTGAACCAGAGGCATACAACATAAAAATGGCAGATGATTATAAAAAGCAGATTGACTTGCTGGCTGGCGAAAAAATTGATTTAGCGTTTGTCCCGCTTGATCCAAGGCAGGAGCGGCAATACGATTGGGGAGTCAAATATCTGTTAGAGAGAAACAATGTCCCCTATGTTGTTCCAATGCATTTTTGGAATCAACCGGATGTTATTGATCGCCTACTCGTCGAACCGTACATGAGTTGTCATGCAAATCGTATCTGCCCGCTAAGACATCGTGGGCAATATCTGGAATTTTCATGATATATAGTTGGGAGGCCCAGAGGGTCTCCCGCCTCCCCTGTTTCAGTTGTTTCAGTCTAATCTATCAGAAAATCTATTTTAGAAACACAAGGCCAGAAGAAAATTATTATGTTGAATTTTAAAACTATTTCACCAAAAGATACTAAGTGGCTTCAGCCGGTATTGGACCGCACGCCAAATCTATGTAGCGACTGTTCAATTACTTGTATGGTTATGTGGGGGAATGCACGCATTGCCGAATGCGGTGGTTTTTATGTTCCCATGGTCTCCAATGGTAATCAGTTCTACTATTTGCGTCCGTTAGGTGGTGAGGACTTTGCTCCTATTCTTAAAGAATTATTTGAGGATAGCCAAGCCAGGAAGATTCCTTTTCAAATGGCTGGTATTACTCAACCGGTTCGTAATTATCTTGAGCAAACACATAAATTTATCTACAAAATTCAACAGGACTATTCTGACTACATTTATACAATCGATTCACTGACAACACTTAGGGGTCGTAAGCTAAGTGCCAAGAGAAATCATATTAACCATTTTGAATTGGAACACCCAGATTGGTCATGCGAAGCAATTACTTGTCAAAACCTTTCGGAATGTGAAGCCATGACTGCTAAGTGGTTTGACGAGCATAATGAGAAAGAATCTAGTTTAGGCGGTATTGAAAAGGAAAGGCGAGCACTATCTGCAGCTTTCGCTCACTATGAATCTTTTGGCTTTGAGGGATTGGCTCTGCGTATAGACGGACAAATCATTGCTTATTCAATGGGGGTGCCGTTGAATAAAACAATCTTTGATGTAAATTTTGAGAAAGCGTTTAGTTCTATACCAGGTGCTTATGCAATGATCAATCGTGAGTTTTCGCGAATGATCCAAAAAAAATATCCGGAAATACAATTCCTGAATCGGGAAGATGACATGGGTATTGCAGGGTTGCGTCAAGCAAAACTCTCTTATCATCCAGCGATGATACTGGAAACGTACACGGCCTTGTTGCCGAAAACCGAAGTATAAATTCATAAAAAACATGTTTATAACAAGACACCGCTTGTAGCAGAAAATTTACGGAGGAACTTCACATGGCTGATTTCAAAGTATATGTAACTGATGGAAGACATTCCAGTTATGACATCGAACGTGATATGTTAGCGCAGATTGGCGCTGAACTCCAAGTGTGTCAGTGTGCTACGGAAGAAGATATTATCCGCGAGTGTTCTGATGCTGACGCCATTTTGTTGGATATGGCTCCCATGAGTGCCAAAGCGATAAACGCTCTGGCACACTGTAAAATCATCAACCGCTATGGTGTTGGCTACGATAATGTAGATTTGAATGCCTGTACGGCTAAAGGCATTCAAGTTACCAATGTTCCTGACTACTGTGCAGAAGATGTGTCTGATCACGCGCTTGCTTTGATGCTGGCTTGCCTTCGGGATGTAGCTCGTCGAGATCGTTTGGTTCGACAGGGACAGTGGAATCTACAGCGTACCAGCTTTCGCCTCAGCGGCAAGGTCCTGGGCGTGTTGGGATTTGGCCGCATCGCGCGTGCTTTGGTAAAAAAATGTTCCGGCTTCGGTTTCACCAGGATTCTGGTCTATGATCCCTATATATCTGCCGAGGCTTGCGCCTCTTTGGGCGCTATCAAGACAGAATTAAATACAGTCTTGAAAGAAGCTGACTTCCTCTCCCTCCATATGCCAGTCACTCCTGAAACGACCGGCATGCTTAATAAGGAGACTCTATCCCTCATGAAACCTACCGCCATCGTGGTAAATACCGGTCGTGGCCCCTTGATTGATGATGAAGCTATGCTGGATGCATTAAAGACTCATAAAATTCTTTGTGCGGGTCTTGATACCCATAATCGCGAACCTCTTCCTGCAAATTCCCCTTATTTTGAGTTGGACAATGTTATTCTTACGGACCATGCTGCTTACAGCACGGTGGAAGCTGTAGAAGAACTGAAGATCAAATCCGCCCAGAACATTATTAATGCCCTCACCGGCGTTCCCCCTGTTCATCCTGTCAACAAATTGTAAATTTTTCTAGAGCCTATCTGAAAACAAAGTATTCTTGTACTATTTCAACAAAATCCAAATGGAAGCAAGATGGACAAAAGCAAGAAAGGACACAGCAAGCTTATCATAGCGTGTAGCGACCCTGCGAAAAACCTTGAGTTTGTTGAAGAAGCACTCAATCAGGTGGCGTTCCTTATAAGTGTGGAAATCACAAAACCATGGCTCGACTACATTGCTTTTGGGTGGGATCGTATACGATGCTCTCTGCTCTGTGATGTAAGTGCGAATGGAATTTGTTCCGTATGCTTTATCACCCAGAATGTTGCTTCCGGAAATTTTCACTTCCGAAAGCAGATCGACGGCGACACTGGCATCAAAGATGTTTCCGCCGGTAAGCAGAAAGTGGACGGGATTTCCCAATGCATCCACAATAGCATGGATTTTTGTAGTCTTTCCACCATGACTTACACCGATAAACTGGTTGTTTTCCGAATTTACAGCCCCCTTTTTGCACCCGCACTCTGCGGATGTGCTTTGATGCTCGTGCTGTCGATACACAGGTTCTCATAGTCTGCATCCGCATTCAATTCCTGAAAAATGCGCAAAAGGGTTCCGTCGTCACGCCACTTGCAGAATCGGCTGTAAACGGTCTGATGTGGCCCAAACCGTGCGGGGATATCCGCCCAGGCCGCGCCGCTTCTGGCCAGCCAGAGCATAGCATTGAGCATCATCCTGTCATCCTTTGGCGGCCTGCCAGTCTTAGCTCGTGGAATCAGATCCTTGATCCTGTCCCACTGGGTATCGGTCAGCTCGTATCGCTTTGCTGCCATAAGATCACCCCTATGCTTTTTCTTTTATTCTACTGCATTTTTGGATTTTGTGCAATTTATATATGAGGTTTGAGTTTTCAGATAGGCCCTAAGTAACCAGTATAACAAAATGATGGGTTCAAAACGGCTGGAGTAATATCCAACAATTTCCACGGTTCGGGAGATGCACTTTCGTTCAATAATCTTTTCGAGGTTAAGCAGGCTCTCGTCAAAGGGACTCCTGCATCCTGCGGAAGCCCCTATTTGCCTGAAAAATGGAAGAACCATAAAATAACCGGACGTGAGTCCGGTCAATCCGTTAAAAAGTCCCTGCTTTTATAACTGAAAGCAGGGGCTATTGTAATCTGAGGCAGCCGAAAGGCTGCCTGCTTTTTATTGCGCGCTGGCACGTTGGCCGTATCCGGAAAGACTGCGGAAGGATTTGGAATTTTGCACAAATATTTATTCATATTTTTTACATCGATGAATGAATAAAATGGTTGAAATATCGGAGACGTGATGCTACAATGTTGGCAAAGGCGGTGATACCCAATGATCAGGGGCGTGGTTTTCGATCTGGATGGCGTGCTGGCCGATACTGAGCCGGTTTATCAGGCAATGCGCACAGAATATCTGAGCCGCTTCGGTGTAACGCTGACCCCGGAGCAATCTCGCGCATTTACCGGACTTCGGTTCCTGACAGGTCTGGAGATGCTGCGCGCGGAGTTGCCGGAGACCGTCTTCCGGAAAATCCAGGAAGGGTTTCACCCCTGGGAAATCGATCATGCCGGCTATTTGCGGGCCGCAGTTCCGGAAGTTTTGGATCAGCTCCGGCTGGCCGGGCTGAAAACCGCGATCGCGTCCAACAGCACACCGGAACGGATCGCGCGTTTCCTTGAGACCGGACATTTGCAGGGAAGGTTCGACGCGGTGTGCAGCGGCGCGGACTTCGGTCGGGGAAAACCGGAGCCGGATGTCTATTTAGCGGCCTGCCGTCAGCTGGGGCTTCCCGGCGCGGCCTGCGCGGCAGTGGAAGATTCCGATTACGGGCTGCTGGCCGCCCGACGCGCCGGATGCCAGGTGATCTGCCTGATCGATCGACGATTTGGATTTCATCAGACGACAGCGGATATCTGGGTTCAGAATTTGAGCGAGGTTCCCAAGGCCGTTCGCGCCTTGGATAAAATGGAAGGGAGTCATCATTATGAATAAGCTGATTATCGCAACCCATGGCTATATGGCAAAGGGAATTAAAAGCGCCTTGGCCATTATTGCGGGGGATGTATCGAATGTAATAGACATCAACGCATTCACGGAGGAATGTCCAAACCTGGATCAGCGGGTTGCAGAGCTTCTGTCACAATATCAGGATGATGAAATCCTGGTTCTGACGGATGTATATTTCGGCGGTGTGAATCAGGCGTTCATGCGGGCACAGCGGGATCGTGCCTTTCCATTGGCTACCGGTGTAAACCTGCCACTGGCAATGGAACTGTATCACAGTATAGGAGAGAAACTCTCTCTGGAGGAGATTGCGGAAATCGCTGCGTTAAGCGGCAGTGCATGCCAGCTTGTGCGGCAAGCGCATCCGTCGGCGCAGGCCGGGGATGCGGAGGAAGAGCTGTAAGGAGGGGTAGACAGAAAATTTTCTTTTTCCAGGCGAATCTGTTAAGAAAGGAGGATAATTCATGATTGCTTATTACCGTGTGGATGAGCGCGTCATTCATGGACAGACGCTGAATGTTGTGACCCGGCAGATGGCCTGCGACGGAATTCTTGTGGTCGACGATGAGATCGCAGCCGATCCGTACTTCTGCACCATTTTCAAGGGAATGACTAACTACAAGGTCCTGATTTTCAGCGTGGATGCGGCTATGAGAAAACTTCAGGAAGCGGAACGGTCTGCAAAGAACTATTTTGTAATTTTCAAGCGGCCCACGACCCTGGCCGAAATGCTTCGCCGGGGCTATACCATCAAGCAGCCCAGCATTATGATTGGCCCCCAGGCATCCCGTCCGGACACCACCACGTTCTTTCCGACCATGTGCTTGACCGAGGCGGAAATTCAGGCACTGGATGAGATCGCGGCCAGTGGAACGACCATTCTGATGCAGTCAATTTTGAATCAGGTTCCTATTAACTGGCTGGACGCGAAAAACGGAAAGAAACCGAAGTACAAAGCAAGCCTAGATTAAAAAAAGGAGAGGTAAAACATGAACGTTATCATTTGCTGCGTTATCAGCCTATGCTGTATGGCGGCGCACTACTTTTTCCCGCTTTACGGCTACACGGGAGGAAACTACATTCTGGCTAAGCCCCTGGTGGGCGGCCTGATCTGCGGTGTCCTGCTGGGAGATGTCAAGACCGGTCTGGAGATCGGCTGCGCAATCCAGCTGACCTATCTGTCTTATATGACCATTGGCGGCGCGGCAACCGTCGATCAGGGCTTCCTGGCCTATCCGATCACCGCAATCGCAATCATGACGAAGATGGATGCCGGCTCTGCCATTGCTCTGGGTACTGCGGTGGCCATCATCGCGGCCTACGGCAACTCCCTGCTGCGGACTGTGAACCTGTTTGCGAACAACCGTTACCAGGCTGCGATCGCCGCCGGCGACAAGAAAAAGCAGAATTTCTATTACTTCGCGGTTCCTCTGTTTGCTCTGTTTATCGTGCGGTTCGTCCCTGCCTTTATCATGATGTATTTTGGAGCGGATCAGATTTCCAACCTGCTGGCGATCATGCCTGAAAAGCTGCTGGCCGGTATGTCCAAGTTCGGCAGCTTTATGCCCGCCATCGGAGTTTCTCTGCTCATGAAGTTCCTGATCCGTGAGAAGTGGTATCTGGCCTTCTTTGTATTTGGCTTTGCCCTGTATGCCTATCTTGGCCTGAGCGTTCTCGGCGCCTGCGTATTTGCACTGGTAATTGCCATCCTCTATTACTTGATCGTGGCGAGGAAGGTCGAAACCGCTGCCCCCGCCGTCCAGGCTGCAACAAACGATGAAGAGGAGGTCCTGTAAATGGCTACGGAAAAATTGACCAATGAGCGCTTGACCAAAAAAGAACGCAACAAGCTGTGGAACCGCTATATGTGGTTCAATAATGGATGCACCAACTTCCAGAATTTCTACGGCAACGGCTGGGCCTGGGTTCTGCGTCCTCTGTTTGAAAAATATTACAACAAGGACGGCGTGATCGAGGGAATGCAGAATCACCTGGACTGGTACAACTGCGAAGCGCAGACCGCCTCTGTGATCGCCGGCGTTGTCGTGGGCATGGAGGAAGAACGGGCTGTGACAGGCAAGGTCAGTGCAGACGTGATCCGTGCTACCAAAGCATCCCTGCAGGGCCCCGTGGCCGGCATTGGTGACTCTGTAGTGCAGGGTACCCTCATCCCGTTGCTACTGGGCATTGGCGTCAGCCTGACACAGAGCACGGGAGTCCTCGGACCGCTGTTCTACATCTTCTCCTATCTTGCCATCATTGTGTTCGGCTCCCATATCCTGTTCAATCAGGGCTATCGTCTGGGCCGTAACGCCATGGCTACCCTGACCGGCGGCGCGCTGAATCGCGTGATCGAAGCATTTATGCTCTTCGGTACCATCGTAGTCGGCGCGCTGGGCGCGAACTACGTCAAGGCGACAACTGCAATCCAGTGGTCGTCCGGTGAGAGCGTTACGATGCTGCAAAACGTAATCGATGGGATTTTCCCCAAGCTGTTGTCTCTCGGCGTTATTATGCTGTGCTACTGGCTTGGAAAGAAGAAAAACGTCGGCATGGTAAAAATGATCCTCGGTATGCTGGTCGTTACGGTGCTGGGTACCTATCTTGGCATTTTCTAAAGGAGATATGATATGACACGCAATGAATTTGCCGCCATGGTGGATATGGTGGAGCTGTCTCCCTCTACGCCCCTCAGTACAGTGGATGCCCTTATCGCAGATGCCTGCGAAAATCATTTTCACTCCCTTGGCTGCCCTTATTGCTATCACCCCTATGTGATGGAAAAGCTCAGGGCTGCGGGGATGGACGGGAAAATCGTTTTGCTTGGCGGCGGCGGTTTCCCGGACGGCAACTGGCCGACGGAGGCCAAGCTTACCAGCATCGCAGTCTGCCTGAGCAACGGCTGTGGAGAGATCGATCTGACGACCAACCTCGGCTGGATGAAATCCGGAATGTGGGAGGCCTTCCATCAGGAGGTAGCAAAGGTTCGCCGCCTGACACGGGGGGTACCGATGAAGGCAATTCTGCATACGCCCATGCTGACCCAGGAGGAGACCCGCCGCGCCTGCGAAATTCTCCTGGCAGAAGGGGTCGATTATGTGAAAACCGATACGGGAAGAAGCCCTGCCCCTACGACGGTGGATCAGGTGCGCCTGCTGCGGGAGATCGTAGGAGACGCAATGAAGATCAAGGCATCCGGCGGAATCCGCACGGTCGATACGGTCTTGGAAATGGCGGAAGCCGGGGCAGATCGATTCGGAATGAGCCGTTCCTCCGCTATGCGCATCTACGCGGCGCTGCCGGAACGGTAAAAGTTCAGTCAAATCAATCAGAACAAAGGAGAAAAAATGGAACAGAAAATCTATCGAATTAAGCCAGTGTTTGAAGAGAGAATGTGGGGCGGTCAGCATCTGATCGAGAAGTATCACTACCAGACCGAATTGAAGAATATTGCAGAATCTTACTGCTGCATCGCCATCCCCAACCATCTGGACTGCGACGTAATCGACACCGGAGACAAACTGTCTGATTTCTATCATCAAAATCGGGAGCTGTTTGGCAGTGATACTGACGATATTCCCATCCGCCTGACAGTTGAGAGCGTTCTGGACAATATGTCCGTACAGATTCACCCGGAGGACGAGTATGCACTGGAGCACTTCCACCAGTACGGAAAGCCCGGCGGCATTCTGTATCTGGAAGGAACTCCTACAGATCTTCTGTTAGGTCATCATGCCAAGACCAAGGAAGAGTTTATTCAGTGGAACGAGACACGCCAGTTTGATAAGCTTTTCCGGTTTGTAGACTATGTTCCCGGGGACTTTATTCATATTCCCGCCAATACGCTGCATTCCTTCCGAATTCGCGGCATTATGATCGCGTTCGCCCGGAACAGTGACGTGACACTCCGGCTGTATGATTACGACCGCATGGATCCCAAGACCGGAAAACCCCGGAAAATGCACGTGAAGGAAGTCTATGAAAATGTGACGATCCCGGACGACCAGATACTTCCTACACGGGGCCGCATCGTTGAACAGGGTGCGCTGACCCACACCGTGTATTACGATGCTCCCGGTGAGTATACCGCCGGTCGGGTTCAGGTAAAGGAAAAGGCAAGCTTTGGGCTGGATGAATTCTATTTCCTGTTCTGCGTAAACGGTGGCGGTACGGTCAACGGGCAGCGTTTCCAAATGGGCGATGTGCTGTTTGTTCCCCAGAAGTTCGGGCCGATCGACCTGGCCGGAGATATGGACTTCGTGTACTGCTCCTATAAAAACAAACCGTAGTACCTTAGGGGATACCGCTGCCGCCTGGCTCGGTATCCCCACAATCTCCAAATAAACCAGCCGTCTCTTTTCGTTTTTGGTTGATTTTGTATGAATTGTGTTTTAAAATGTAGAAATGAGGTAAAGCATGAAAAAAATTGAGCTTCAGCTCGCAATGGACGGTGCCGCAACCAGAACGCTGGATCAGGCTATGGAGATCATTGACCGGGTCGCACCATACCTGGATATTATTGAGATTGGCACTTCCTTTGTGCTGCGCTATGGCATGGAGCCGGTTTCCAGGGTGAAGGCTGCCCATCCGGATAAGAAGATTCTGGCGGACATGAAGGTCATGGACGGCGGTTATCATAACTGTGGCCTGGGCTGCAAAGCGGGCGGCGATATCGTGACTGTTCTGGGCGTGTCCGACCATGGCACCATTCAAAACGCAACGAAGGCCGCCCACGATTATGGGAAGCAGATTATGGTTGATCTGATCTGTGTGAAGGATGTGGCTGAGACCATTGCTTTCTGCGAGGAAATTGGCACTGACTATATTTGCGTTCACACTGGCGTGGACATGCAGGCGCAGGGGAAGGACCCTCTGGATGCATTGAAGGAAGCGCTCGCGCTGGTAAAGAATTGCAAGGTTTCTGTAGCCGGCGGAATTAACGAGGATACCATTGAAGAAATCTGCCGTTTGGGGCCAGATGCGGTAATTGTAGGCGGCGGCATTTATAAAAAAGAGAACTATGTGCAGGCCGCACAGAATATCCGCCGATGCATCGATCGGATCAGTGAGGTGCTGTAATATGGAAGGCGTACTTTCCAGAACCCTCGCCGTCACAGATACATTGAAGGAGATCCTGAGCGGCGTGTCAGAACAGGAGATCGAGGCAGTCCTTCAGGAGCTGCTTCGAGTGAAGCGGGAAAACAAAAAGGTGTATACAATCGCCGCAGGCCGTGCCAATTTGATTATGCGCACTTTCGCCATGCGGCTTATGCAGATCGGATTCCGCTCTTATGTGGTTTTTGATACCAATACCCCCGCTATTGAAGCCGGAGATCTGCTCATTGCGGGTTCCGGCTCCGGTACCACGGAGACCGTGTGTGTCATTGCGCGACAGGCGAAGGAGCGGGGCGCAAGGCTGGTTCTGATCAGTAAGAACAACACCGCGCCGCTCGCCCGGGAGGCAGATGCCGTTTTGCAAATCCCCACTCAGCTGTGTACGCAAAAGCTGCAGACCAAGGGAAGCGAATTTGAGCAGAGCCTGTTTATCCTGTGTGATAACATTGGGGTCGAGCTGATGCTTCGCCTGGGCTGTATTCGGCAGATCCGGGATATTGACCCCTTTATCCGGGTTCTCCACGCAAATCTGCAGTAATTGGCGATCCCTTTGCCCAGATTCCGGCTTCGGCTGTGGGAAATATACTGATTGACGAGGTAATCCTATGTTTTATGAAAAGTTGAGGGCAATCTACGCCAAGCTTACTTACTCCGAGACAAAAATCGCGGACTACATTTTGGCAAATCGGGAAAATGTCTTCAATATGACTTCTCAGCAAATGGCGGATAATCTCGGTGTCGGGCAATCTACCGTGATTCGATTTTCCCAAAAGCTGGGCTATAAGAATTACCGCAATATGCTCCTGGATCTGGAGCGGGCCGATGAGGGCACGGACAATATGGAGGAGATCCAACTTGCCGACTCCATTCAGGCGACCAATGAGAAGGTAAAGCTCCATACGCAGAAGTTGCTGGATCTGACGCTGGACATAAACTCCGCAGCAGAGTTTCAGAAGGCGGTGGAGATGATCCGCGCGGCAAAGATCATTTTCTGCTTCGGCTTTCTGTCCACAAACTCTGTGGCAGACCATATGAACGAGCTTTTGCAGCTGTTTGGCCTGAACTCCTTCTGCCTGGACAGCTTCGCAACCATGACCGCGGCCCGGAATCAGGGGAAAGACGGTCTGCTGATCGTCTTCTCAAAGTCCGGTGAAACGGCAGTGACAAACCGCGTGGCGCGTTACGCCAAGGAGCGGGGGCTGAAGATCATTGGCGTCACCAATATGGCGCCGAATACCATGGCGCCGTATCTGGATGTCTGGATTAAGTCGATACATTCCGAGGTTCGGACACGGTTCATGCACTATACGGAGACGCTACCGTTGTTCTTCATTGTGGACTGCATTATTCTGAATCTTTATAAGCAGGATTTTTCCGGTTATTCCGACTGCGTAAGGGAACATGTTGCCATAACCAAAAGCATGCAGGAGCCCCTGCGGAAGCAGCTTGCGCGGGATGAGCCAGAAGAGGAAGAAAAGGAATAAAGGCGGGACTGCCAATGGGTAGGTCAATGACTTTCCCACGTGCCGGCTATCCGTTTGAGGTATACATGCTGGTCCTGTTGCCTCCCTTGACGGCTCAAATTCAAGAAAAACCTGTCCCAGCTCCATTTCGGTGGAGGAGGGAAGCAGAATCACAGCTGTATTGAAACATACTATGCCTTGCTCTCCGGAACAAGTCCTTCCAATTCCGCGGGAGCAGTTTCTTTGGAGGAAAATTCATGATTCGGAAAAAATATTGTGTAGACGGGGCTTGGCTGGAATCCAAAACAGAAAAGTGGATGCCGGTAACAGACAGCTCTACGGGAGCGGTCATTGCGGAAGTTCCCTCCTGCACGCAGGATGAAGTGCTTGCGGCAATCGATGCCGCAGACCGTGCGTTCTCTACATGGTCACAGATGTCCCTGTCCAAGCGAACGCAGTTGCTGTTCCATTGGCGAAATGTGCTGATGGAACACCTCGAGGAGTTGACGCTGCTGTGTGCTAGAGAACTGGGCAAGACGCTCAATGAGGCAAGGGGCGATGTGCTGAAAGCGATTGAGCCTACAGAACTTGCCTGCGCGACTCCATACCTGACACAGGGTGCTGCCTCCCTACAGGTGACCACCGGATTTGACACCGCCACCTATCGCATGCCTATCGGCGTTGTCGCAGGAATCGTTCCCTTTAATTTTCCGGCAATGATTCCATGGGGCTGGATGGTCCCGCTGGCCATTGCGACCGGAAATACCGTCGTACTAAAGGCGGCCTCCCAGACCCCGCTGACCTCCATGCGTATCATGGAGCTGTTTTATGAAGAGGGCGGTTTTCCCAAAGGGGTTGTTAATCTGGTCACCTGCAGCCGCAGCGAATCCGAGGCTTTGCTGACAGATCCCAGAGTAAAAGCGGTTACCTTCGTGGGGACCACTGAGGTCGGCAAGCACATTTATTCCATTGCTGCCGCCCATGGGAAGCGCGTACAGGCTCAGTGCGAGGCCAAAAACCATGCGCTGGTTCTGGAGGACTGCGATTTGGACAGTGCCACCAACGCCATTATCAATTCCACATATGGCTGCGCCGGCATGCGCTGCATGGCGCTTCCTGTGGCCGTAGTGCAGGAGAGTATTGCCGACCAATTTGTTGTGATGCTGAAGAAGAAAGCAATGGCGATGAAGGTCGGCTGTGCCTATGACCCCGAAACAAAGCTCGGCCCTGTGGTCAGTGAAAAGCACCGCCGATCCATTTGCGACTGGATTCAGCGGGGAATTGACGAGGGAGCCAAGCTGGTTTTGGATGGCCGCGGCGTTACCGTCCCCGGCTATGAAGGCGGCTACTTTATCGGACCGACCATTTTGGATCATGTAACCCCGGAGATGGTCGTCGGTCAGCGGGAGATTTTTGGCCCGGTCACTCTGGTGAAACGGGTGAAAAGCTTTGAGGAGGGGCTGGCCGTTATGAATGCGAATCCCTTTGCCAACGGCTCGGTGATCTTTACACAGAGTGGCTATTACGCCCGCCAGTTTTCTCTCCTGACCGATGGCGGTATGGTCGGCATCAACGTGGGGATCCCTGTTCCCTCTGCCTATTTCCCATTCTCCGGAAATAAGGATTCCTTCTTTGGCGACCAGCACGTGCTGGGACTGGATGGCGTCCGGTTCTATACCCGTGCCAAAACCGTAACCACCCATTGGTACGATGAGCACTCCCGGAAGAAGGTTATGGATACCTGGGAGGGCACTGTTGAACGAATCTAAAATACGCGAAGCCTGACCTTCGCGGAATTAGGAGGAATAATGTCATGACTTCAAAGGAACTGACTGTAATCAATGAGACCGGACTGCACGCTCGTCCTGCTTCTGATTTTGTTGCCCTTGCCAAACGATTTGCCAGCACGGTGAAGGTTCGCAATGTTGACAGCGGGCGCCCCGCGGTCAATGCCAAGTCCGTTCTGCGTGTCCTTGGTGAGGGGATGGGGAAGGGCACCCGAATTGAGATCTCCGCTGAGGGGGCAGATGAAGCCGATGCCGTAGAGACACTGATAGAATTGGTGGCTTCTGGCTTCGGAGAGTAACCCCAATTTTGCAAGGAGGAATGAGACGTGGAGATTCTAAAGGGCGTTCCGGCCTCGGAGGGAATTGCCATTGGCCGGATTTACTGCTATGAACCACAGACATATACAGGCGCCGAGGCATATTTCGAGGGAGACCCGGCGGCGCAGATTGCTGCCTTTTGTCGAGCGAAGGAGCACGCTTTGGCGGAGTTGTCCGCGCTTGCCGAAGAACTGAGCGCGCAATACCCGGAGCAGGCAAAAATATTCCTTGCGCATCAGGAAATGCTCCAGGATGAGGAACTGACAGAAGAAGTCCTGATGCGAATCACCTCTCAGCACGCTGCCCCTGAATATGCCGTGGAACTGGCCATTTCTGCCTTTGCAGCAACCCTTTCAGGGGTGAACGATCCCCTGATCGCAGCTCGGGTTGCGGATTTAATGGACATAAAAAAGCGGCTGCTGCGCAATCTGCGTGGAAATGCAGAACAGACGCTCTCACACTTTACGGAACCGGTCATTGTGGTTACCCATGATCTGCTGCCTTCAGACACGGCAAAGATGGACCTGCATCATGTTCTGGGTATCGTGACGGAAATTGGAAGCGAGACTTCTCATTGCGCAATATTGGCGCGAAGCTTCCGCATCCCGGCTCTGCTGGGGGTTCCAAACGCACTTTCCAAGGGGAAATGCGTAGAAAACGGCATTTTGGACGGCATCGGGGGGGAACTGGTGCTGGACCCCGATTCTCAGAAGATCGAACATGCACAGAAGCGGCTGCAGGCATTCTTATCCGCACGCGCTCGGCAGGATAAATTCCTGAATGTCGAGGCGCGAACCCAGGACGGAGTCCGCATTGAAGTGGGGATCAATATTGGCTCACCCGAAGAGCAGGATGCTTTTTCCCAGTGCGATTTTGTGGGGCTGTTTCGCACGGAGTTTCTCTATATGGAACAGGATCATATGCCAACGGAGGAGGAACAGTACCGCGCTTATTCGGAGGTTCTTCGCCGGGCTGCCGGAAAACCTGTGACTCTGCGTACGCTGGACATTGGCGGGGACAAGACCCTGCCGTATTGGGATCTGCCAAAGGAAGAGAATCCCTTCCTGGGGAAGCGGGCGCTGCGCCTGTGCCTGGAAAACGCCGACCTGTTCCAGACCCAGCTCCGCGCTGCTCTGCGGGCCTCCGCCGAAGGGCCGCTTTGGATCATGTTCCCAATGGTCGGCAGTCTGGACGATATTCGCCGGGCGAAAGAGTCTCTGGAGCAGGCCAAGGCATCTCTGCGTCTGGAGGGAATTCCTTTCGATGAGCAGATCAAGACAGGTATTATGATTGAAATTCCCTCCATTGCCCTGGTCGCGGATTTGGCTGTGCAAGAGGTTGATTTTGCCAGTATCGGGACGAACGATTTGTGCCAGTATACCATGGCGGTGGATCGTATGTCGCCGGGGCTGCGGACGTACTATCAAAGTCTCTCACCGGCAATGCTTCGCCTGTTGCACGGGGTGATTTCAGCGTTCCGCGCTGCAGGAAAGCCCATCTCCGTCTGTGGAGAAATGGGCGGCGACCCTCTCGCTGCGGTTGCCCTGGTGGGAATGGGCATTCAGAAGCTGAGCATGGGCAGCGCGTCCATCGCGAAGGTTAAGGCTGCGCTATTCCAAATCCAGCTTCATCAGGCGGAACATGCAGTTGAACAGGCGGAAGCTGTCCGGACAGAGGCTGAAGCCCGGGAAATTTTGTCTGCGCTTCTGGCACAGGACGCTTGAATCAGGACAGTACGGATTCATTTTCCCGGTGCAGGGCAATGATTCAGTTATCCAAAATAGTTCCTGCAATAGTCGAAAAAATGTGCAGGAAATATCGGATTTTCCCCAGAGCGGTGCGTCAAAACCAGCGCATCGCCATTGGGCTGATAAGAATTTTCCCCCGGCTCTGCAGGGGGAAAATTCTTATAGTGCGGAAGCAAGGATGTCAAGAGTGTACGGTACAAACTGAATGTATCCTTCCGTTCTGACATGAACCAGTTTTACTATGGAGCATAAAACAAAAAAGACAGGCCACTTCTTGAAATGCAATATATCTTTTAATGCTTATCGACTTAACTCAGCACGCTACAAGATGTAGCGACAGCTCTGGTCAAGCGCAGGAATATCTGATTGCCCGTCATGCGGCGGTTGAAACGGAAACAGTACTCGTCCAGATATGCCTGGAGCTTGATGCACCTTCCGTGATATGTTCCCTGAAGGAATGCTTTCAGATTACTGATTGCCTTGTGTACCCAATGCAGATCATCTGTTTCGTATTTCTTTGCGTTCAGTTCCACACCCTCCAGATTCAGGTAGCTTCTGTAACCGTCGCATTCTACCTTCGTTTTAGGCACAAAATACTGGTCGATGATTTCCTGCAAAGTCTTTCCCTGTACGTTATCTACTACCTTCATCCTGGCAAACAGTGGTGCACTGTTTGCGGTTTTGGATACGGCCACCACA